>Ga0326728_10003562_pt1 | contig 47972 bp, 41 predicted proteins | sample MB3enrmetagenome_FD_207602 | JGI IMG/M metagenome (GOLD analysis project Ga0326728, IMG submission 207602) | Lab enriched peat soil microbial communities from McLean, Ithaca, NY, United States - MB31MN | ecosystem: Environmental > Terrestrial > Soil > Wetlands > Peat | place: USA: New York...
CTTCCCACAAACCTTGGAAATCGATGAAGCCGATTCCCACATTCCCACCGCCACGACTACGACAAGGATGAATTTAATCCTCAAAACCGGGCCGGTTAAGAGATACGCATTCTGAGGGCAAGGTCAGGCCCTCAGCACCCTCCAGCACCCTAAATCGGGGGTAGAAAGAAGAGGTCATGCTCTTAACTGATTGATTGTGGAGGGGAAATGGTAGGCACGATTGGATTCGAACCAACGACCTCTTCCGTGTCAAGGAAGCGCTCTAACCAACTGAGCTACGCGCCTATCCGCCCGCAGGACATAGTTTAGCAGCATCGGGTCAACACCGAAAGACAGAAGCCCACGTCTTATATGGCCGATTCCTCAATACCAGGGTCCAGAAATCTCGCTTTTTCGGTCAAGGATCGATACCGGACTCTCGACGAGCGGATCGAGGCGGTCTGCCTGCTGTCTCATCCATGCAAGTCTCTTGCCAGGATCGGCTTCTGGTGAGAGATCTTTCCCGGCTGCTATCTAAGACTCCTCAAGTGCAGAGATGAACTCGCGATACTGACGTGCACGCATCCATTTCGCGACCGAAGTGTCGAGGTTCGAAACCTTCTTTTCTTCCTCACGAATCAGCTCGGCAAGTTTCTGCCGCTCAATCTCCCTTTGCCAGCGGTCGGTTTTCCTGGTCCTTTGTGGCCTTTGGTGCGGACGGTTTCCTGGGCGGCACGGCGCATTCTCCTGTGAGGCATATCCATTTCCGCTCTGGTAGGGCAAAGAGTCAAGCGAACTCTGCCCTAAACCCCGAGAAATGATTGAACTACCGGAGATCTGTCCCCATCACGATCCAAAGATTCGCCAAATGGCCAATACGAACATCACGACAGAGGCGAGCCGTCAGGCCATTCTGAAAGCCATCGCCCGCGCCCGGCTTTGGCACGAGCAACTTACCACCGGCGAAGCCGACAGTATCTAGCAGCTCGCCGGCAAGCATGGCCTATCACCACGCTTCCTTCGCGCGCACATGAAGCTGGTCCAGCTTAGTCCTCAGTCAATCGAAAGTCTGATGAACCGGCCCGAGTCGCTGCCGCTGTCGCTTGACGACCTGCTTACCGCAATCCCAATGAACTGGCGTGAACAGGCGTTCCATCTGCCCGCAAAGTTCGCATAGCGAGCACGCTAATCCTTCAATCTGCCAACTCCTTAGGCAGCCCACGGCTGCTTGGGCTTTTCCGATGCGGACGATGTCGCGTCCAGGTCGGAGTCAAGGTTCTTCAGTTACACTGCGCATCGAAACGGAACTGCCAGTTTGGCCAACAGAGATGTGCCGGCAAAACGGCGCACATCTGCACAATCGGAGAACGCTCTCCAGTTCCATTCCGATCGAGGATCTTGCGAAATTGCCGAGAGATTCGGGGGTGTTGGGGGTTCGCATCTCGTAAGTTGTTTATTCTAAATATAAATGGCGGAGAGGGGGAGATTCGAACTCCCGATACCCTTTCAGGTACGCTCGCTTTCGAGGCGAGTGCATTCAACCGCTCTGCCACCTCTCCGCTTTGTTTTTCAACTATTTAGCGCTCTGTGGAAATCCTTCCGGAGTGCTGGTGCCCTATCTGGTGCCAAATTGATTTCCAGTTTCTGCAGGGTAGAAGCTCATCATGGCCGCTACCGCGCGATCGTTGTTCTCGGGTTGTAGGTGTGCGTATCGCATCGTCATCTGAATCGATCCGTGACCCAAAAACTTGGACACTGCGGCGATCGGTACACCAGCCATGCCCCACCGGCTTGCAGCCGTGTGCCTCGTCGGCGACTTCCAGGTTAAGTTTACCAGCCCGGCTTGTTTCACGCAGGGGTCGAACCAGTACCGGGTGCACTGTAAATCCCCGCCGTTGATCTTTGAACACAACCGAGCACCCGGCTTCTTGCCGGCTGCTAGCTTCTCGTAGGCTGCTACCGCAATCGTGGTCAGGGGAACGTAGCGGAACGGGCTGGAGTTGCGGACCTTTTTCTGGCGCACACGAAGCTTGCCTGTGTCGGCGTCGTAGTCGCCGACCTGAGACCGGAGCAGTTCGCTGGTGCGGGTTCCGGTGTGAATAGCAAGTTGGAGAACCGGAAGGTACTCCGGGAATCTGGCTTGCACGACCGCGGTGAGTTTCTCTTCCTCAGCAGGAGACAAAGCGCGTGGTCTGATTGTCCTCACGAAGCCGCGGGATGCTGGCTGCGGGATTGAGTGCGAGCTTGTTATTGTCGACGGCGACGCGGAAGACCACGCTGATTGCCGCCTGATACCTGTTGCGGGTTGCTGGCTCCCAATTCCGCGCCTGCTTCTCTGCGGCCAGCCAATCGACGATCTGCGACTTGGTGATGGTAGCAGCGTCCCTCTTGCCAAAGGCGGGCCGAACACGCTCTAACTTCAGTTCCAGGTCGTGGGCATGATAAGCGTCGTTCAGTGCCTTCTCGTAGCGAATTGCGTCGTCTATCAAGTCGCCGAACAACACCTTCTTCTTGACGCCGATCTTTTCCGACAGCTTGCCCTGAAGCTTCTCGCTGTGTCGAACGGCCAGCAGCTTTACCGCATTGCTCTTTGAACCGCTCCTCTCACGGCGCAGCTTGCCGTCCGCATCGGTAAAGCGGATCCAGTAAATCCTGGATCCTTTGGGGCGCTCGTACACTCCACGGGGCAGCTTTAAATCACTCTTGACGGGCATGGGACCCCTTCTCGGCCTGCATCACCATACTGTACTTGTCTATTCGGAATCTATAAGTCAGGAGGCTTTGCGCAGATCGCATTGCTTCTGTGCGTACTCCAGCGGCCGGATCGGCTCGGGGTGGTTGCCGCGCGCGTACTGACACAGGGATTCCCTAGTCACAAGGACCTTGGTGCCGATGCGCCGGGTCTGCAGCTTCTTGGCCTGGATCATGCAGTCGATGGATCGCTTGCTTGTCCCAAGGCTGTAGGCAGCTTCTTTGCGTGAAAATAGGAATTTCTCTATCGCGTCACTCATTTGCTCTCCTGGCCTGGTGCGGCCCGATTCAATCCTGCGCCTGCGCTACACGGTGCACCTGAGCAGATCCGCTATCGAACGGTCCGCCTTCTTCATACGTGCAGCCGCCCCGCACAGGTGGACCGCGCCGGGACAAAATACCACGAACGTCCGGATCGAGCGCCCACCTGGTGAGCAGTAGCATTTGTGATCTTTGAGGGCCTAATTCGCCGGCCTTCCGCATTTCGTTCTTCCTCTGCACTCAACATACCGAGGTCAGGTCGATTTTCTGGGGTTCCCAAGCTCACCCGCGACATAACGTCCATATCGAAGAAGTTCCTTGGCCCTCTACCTCGTGCTGCATCCTTGGGCCCGAGGAAGAAATAAATATCCCCGTAACTCCAGAAAAACGCGACGACTCCGTATATCAGAGGTATGGACGGAGTAACCCTCAATTGAGGGGGCAACCTTGAACCCGGATTTCCATTTTGACCGTGATTGTGAAACCTCGGAGTGTCGCCATCGTCCATGTTTATGAGGGTGCGAACGCAATCCAGGCGCCCCGGAGATCAGGACCCAATGGGTGAGATACAAAAACGCCCCTTTCAGCTTTCCTTCAACGCTTCTCTCAGGGTTGATTTCCAGGGTTCCCGCGTCACCTCTGACGGCGGGCTAATTCTGATGCGTAAGTTGGACGAGCGATTGGGCTTCGGCGAACTTGCCGCTGAATGCCTTACTGACACGCGAGCGAGGAACGCACAGTTACCGATTGTTGATCTGCTGCGCCAATCGGTGTACAGCCGCTTGGCCGGATACGAAGACGTGAGCGATGCCGCACGCCTGGCCCAAGACCCGAGCTTCCGTCTGATCGGCTCGGAGAAGATTTGGGATCGCGGCGCAGCCCTGCCCTCCCGGTTGCAGAGCTTTGAAGCGCAGATGCTGGCTGAGGATGGAAACTTCTCGGGACTGGCGCGGCTGAATCGGAAACTGGTGGGCAAGGCGGAAGCGATCGATTCGCACTGCCGGACCGTGCTGGGCCGCATCGATGGTTGGTGGAGCGATTCGCTCCCCGAGTGGTGATTCAGCGTGAGATTGCGGGGTCTTGGTCCTCAACCTTCTCTGGCCAACACGCGGTGTCACAAACATCGGGTGGGACAATTCTGCCCTTGACAAGACCTTCGTCTTTATCGATGGCTGCTGTTGGCAGAGAGCCAGCTGACTTAGCGCCTGTTTGGAAGCAAACTGCGGCAGATAGAGGCTTTGCCGCTGCCAGACGGGTAGGCTCAGCAGGAAGGCGAAACCAATCTGGACGACGGAGGGGAGTTGAGGGAGGGGTGTCCGAAAGAGTGCTTCGAAATGGGAAAAATCCCGGCTTTTTGGTCCCGGAGGCGGCCCAGCCGGGCACGCCCGGGGCTTTGGGATGGAAACGGATGCAAAAAGATCGCGAGCGGAGGCAAATGGGCGTATATTGGTTGCCTGCCGAAAGGCAAAACGGAAATTCCGGTTTACTGAATGTACAGACTGTTCAGCGGGAGCATTTGGCGAGCCACTCACATATAGGCGCTGCTGTAAACGTCGAGGCGGGCAAAAATGGGTCGATTTTTTGACGCGTTACAACGATCCTATGCAGAGCGTTCTGGAGTCGATCTGTCCGCTCTGCCGGGCGCAACTGAATTGACGGAGAGCGTCGAGCAGGAAGCCGCGTTGGAACGGGAAACCGCGCTTAGAGGTCTCGGTAAAAATATTGTGCAGGTAGATGCTGGAAATAGTGAACCGCCGGGCGCAACTGAATTGATGGAGAGCGTCGAGCAGGAGGCCGCGTTGGAATGGGAAACCGCGCTTAGACTCGGTAAAAATATTGCGCAGGTATTTTCTGGAAATAATGAACCGCCAGGCGCAACTGGATTGATGGAGAGCGTCGAGCAGGAGGCCGCGTTGGAACGGGAAACCGCGCTTAGAGGTCTCGGTAAAAATATTGCGAAGGTAGATGCTGGAAATAATGAACCGCCGGGCGCAACTGAATTGATGGAGAGCGTCGAGCAGGAAGGCGCGTTGGAACGGGAAACCGCGCTTAGAGGTCTCGGTAAAAATATTGCGAAGGTAGATGCCGGAAATAATGAACCGCCGAGCATTACGATTTTGGCTTCGGCCGATGTGCGCACGACTCCGACCATCACGTGGCCGACACCAGACCCGATTTCTTACGGGGAAAAGCTCACCTTCGCCCAGTTCAACGCCACAGCATCGGTTGAAGGAACTTTTCTCTACACACCCGGCCCAGGCTATGTGCTGCCGGTCGGAACGCACACGCTATGGGTCACATTCACTCCGGCAGATTCCGGCGCCTACGCTCCGCTGCAAGCCGCAGTTTCAATTGTTGTGACCAGGGCAACGCCGGCCCTCTCTTGGCCAAAGCCTACCGAGATAATCTACGGCACCGAATTGAGCGATGCTCAACTCAATGCCTCGGCGCCGGTACCTGGAGAATTCGACTACTCTCCCGCGCTGGGCGAGGTGCTCCCTCCGGGAAGGCATACGCTCTCGGTAACCTTCACCCCCGCGGACAGCGCGAACTACGTCGCAGCACAGGCCACCGTGCCGCTCAAGGTGGCCAGGGCAACGTCTGCCATCCAATGGCCGGCACCCGACCCGATTACGTACGGCACACAGCTCAGCACCACGCAACTCTGTGCCGTGGCGTCGGTTCCGGGAACCTACGAATACAACCCTGGCTTAGGAGCGGTGCTCGCAGCTGGAGAGCATAAACTGTCCGTGGTTTTCACCCCGGAAGATACTCTGAGCTACTCTACATCGCGGACTGCCGTATCACTGACTGTGGCCAAGGCAACTCCTGCCATCACGTGGCCGACGCCGGATCCGATTGCCTACGGCGCGGCCATTAGCGCCACCCAGCTCAATGCCACAGCAACAGTGCCGGGATCTTTTGCCTATACACCTGCTGCGGGCGAGATACTCGAGCCGGGAGTGCATGAACTCTCAGTAGCCTTCACTCCGATGGACACTCTGAATTACACGACGGCGCGTGCCGTCGTGCCGCTCGCTATCACCGAGAAGTTACCAATTTGCATCACCTGGCCGGTCCCCTCTGCCATTTCCTACGGCACCGCGCTGAGCGCCACTCAGTTGAACGCCACGGCATCGGTTCCGGGAACATTTGTCTACACTCCTTCTGAGGACCACGTACTCGCGCCGGGGAAGTATACCCTCTCCGCATTGTTCACTCCATCGGACACCGAAAAATACGCGACGGCGCAAGCCGCGGTCGTGCTTCAGGTGGAGGGATTGCCTGACATTGCTTCGTCGCCTACCGCAGCCACTGAGACGCCGTCCACGGCGACCTTCTCTGCAATCAACCTTGCTCCCGCGGATTCGGTACCGGCGGAGGTAACAGGCGAGCGCACTGCCACCAAGACAAACCCGCGCGAAACGCACACGTACAAAGGTGCTGTCTACGAGAAAGGTGAGGACGGTCAATGGCATCTCCAGAAGAAATCAGCTCGGTCGCTACCTAAAACGCTTCCCGAGGATTTCAACGAATGGGATAGCGAAGCATCTCCTACGGCCAAGCCTGTCAACTCTCGTGAAGAGTGGGAAGCAAGGCTAGCCGCTCATTCCTTCAGCGAGACTCCAAAGCCGCTTGGGCAATCCGTTGACCGCGGTGCAACCCCGGCATCTTTGGTGGACAGGCCCCGTGATTCGGGTTCAGCCTCGTCTGCGCCAGTCATTGTTAAGCAGCAAGAGTTGACTGGCGAGTCGGTGGATGGATCGCCCAGTCGCGCTTCGCACGGGCTGGAGGCTAGCCATGCGACGAATGAGGTTCCCGTGGCGCCGGGTTTGCCAAACGTCGCTACCGTGGATGGAATGCGTAACTCACCCGAACCCACGGCGACAACGAGACGCGAAGCTGAAGAGGCTATCTTCCAGCTGTTTTCACCGAAGAAAGTCGAAGTTAAGGGAGAGCAGAAGACAGCGAAAAAGAAGTGGATGACCATTGCTGCCGTTAGCGCCTGTTCGATTCTGCTTCCGCTCATCCTCATAATCCCGCTGTTCCATCATGGAACGAAGTCCGTGGCGAAACCATCTGTTCAGCCACTTCCGGAAGCAGCCGATACTCAGCTGGAGACGCACACGCCGAAGCCGTCGGCTCGTGAACCGTTAACTCAGGGCAAGCCACGGGCAACGACCGAAAAGCAACCGGCAACGGACAACCAGCCGACCAACGAAGAGGACGGAGTGACCCCGGCACCGGTGCAGACAAATATGATGAACGATCAACTGACCGCGCCAACACGGATTCCGAAGCAAGCCGCGGAAAATGCGCCACCCCCCGAGAGCTTGGGCACGGCCGGTGCGGATGGTCTGGGCGGCGGCAGCGCAAATGCCAGCATTTTCAATGGCCGCGCACGGCCCGTCGTTAAAATTGCACCTTCCAAACCATTTGCAATTTCATCTGGCGTCGCGACTGGAATGCTGATTCAGAGGACGCCGCCCCTTTATCCGCCCATCGCTAAAACAGCCGGCGTGGCTGGCACTGTGGAGCTGCACGCCACTATTTCCACAAAAGGAACGATTAAGGATTTGCACGCTGTGAGCGGGCCGGCCATGTTGCGGCAGGCCGCCGTCGATGCCGTGCGGAACTGGCGCTACAAACCGTACATGCTCAATAACGAGCCTATAGAAGTTGAAACAACGATCAACGTAGTTTTCACCCTTGATAGATGACCTATCGAAATGCGATCGTTGCTCGATCTCTGAATGCGTCCACACGGAATCCGCACCAAGACTGTCGCGGCGCTCAGCACGGCCTCCGCGCTGTAGGGAGTGGCACCCTTGTCCAAGACAGCGATTTAGTAAATCCGCGCAGTTGATTTCATAGGACATAGGCATCTTCCCCGCCTGTAGTGGCAGGTTGCCAGCTTCGTCGGTAGGCACTAAGGGCGTGCCCGAACACACATCCATCCAGGCGGAACTTGATCTCGTAATGCGCGCTCGGACTGTCAATTTAGTTCCACCATGGAATGATTTGACATCAATTGCAAGGAGAACACGCAAGAGTTGGTCGCGGGCGCACCGCGTGGTGGCCAAGGCGGAGTTCCTCGACAAGGGCCAGAACCCGCGCTTCATCGTTACTTCGCTCTCCCCGGACGAATGGGCCGCGCAGCAGTTATACGAGAAGTTCTACTGCGCTCGTGGGGAGATGGAAAACCGCATCAAGGAACAGATGTGCCTGTTTGCCGACCGGCTCTCCACCGACGCGATGCCCGCCAACCATTTTCGCCTCTACTTCTCGGCCCTGGCCTACACCCTGGTCGAGGCCCTACGCCGGCTGGCTCTGAAAGGCACCGAGTGGGCGCAGGCCCAGATCTCGACCATCCGCCTCAAACTGTTCAAAATCGGCGCCCTGGTGCGTGTGAGCGTGCGTCGTGTCGAGGTCCAGATGAGCTCGGCCTACCCGTGGAAGGAGATCTACGCGGCCGCCTTCCACGCCCTGCGATGCTGAGGCGCCGCGCAACTGCCTAACAACCCAACTTCCCACCGCGCAGAACGCATCGGCCAGCGGAGCCATGCGCAAAATCGGGATCTGCAGCCGAAACACACTGCTCACCGGCCGCCAAAACCTCGAGCAACGACTCCCTGCGCAAACCGTTCCACCCTGCATGCGCCTTTAACCTTCCGAAGAGCGGCTCTCTGACTCAGTGTGAGAAATGCGGGTTAAAGCTAGTGAGTGTTGAGATCGCCTATCACCCATTACCTTATATGCAATGTAAACGACTTGCAAAAGCCATTTTTACATTGTATATTAGGCATATGTTGACGCTGCCCTCCATAGGTGAGCAGATCGCTGCCAAGCGCAAAGCGCTAGGCCTCAGCCAAGCTGCGCTTGCAAAGCAAGCTAAAGTTGGGCATTCCACGCTTGACGCGCTGGAGAATGGCCGCCTCGGAGAGTTGGGCCTCTCGAAAATTGTCAAACTCCTGTCAGCGCTCGGACTGGAACTGAAGATCCAGGAAACGGCCGGTCGCCGCCCCACGCTGGAGGAACTCATGGAAGAGGATCGCAATGATCAAAGTCTGGACCGACGGCACTGAGTCGGGACTGCTCGATCGTGCCGGCGATCGCGGCAGCACTTTCCTGTACCTGCCCGAAACCATCGGCGTGCGCGCGGTCTCTGTCACGATGCCGGTGCGCCTCGCGTCCTGGGACGTGCGTTTTGGTCTTGCCCCCATCTTCGAGATGAATCTTCCGGAGGGCGTGCTACGCGAGCGACTGCGACTTGCTTTTGCGAAAGCTACCGGCACATTCGATGATTTTGATCTGTTGGCCATCGTGGGGCGGTCCCAGGTCGGCCGCATCCGCTGCACGGGGCAGAAAGAGAAGCTAGAGGAGGATGTTCCATTCCAGTCCATTGATGAGATTCTGGCACGACGGCGTAGCGGCGACCTGTTCCGTTATCTTATCGAACGCTTCGCCTCTTTCTCGGGCATCAGCGGCGTCCAGCCCAAAGTGCTGGTCCGTGATGAAAATGCCTTCACGGCCCATAAAGAAGACGCGCGGTTGTCACAAAGCTATCGGGGCGCGACGCACATCGTGAAATTCTGGGAACCGAGCGAATATCCGCAACTGGCGGCGAACGAGTATTTTTGCCTAAAGGTTGCCGAGAAATGCGGGCTGGACGTGCCCCGCTTCCGGCTCGCCGAGGATGCGGGTGCACTGGTGATCGACCGATTCGACCTTCGCCTTGACGGTACATATTGCGGCTTTGAAGATTTCTGCGTGCTCAATGCCAAACGCACCGATGAGAAATACAGCGGCAGTTACGAAACTTCGATCATCAAACGGTTCCAGCAGTTCGCGAACTCGCCGCATGTCTATGCCGATCTCGAAAAGCTCTTCACGCTCGTCGCTCTCAATTGTGCTCTGCACAACGGCGACGCGCATCTGAAGAACTTCGGGGTCGTTTATGACGATGTACTCGGCGAGGCACGCTTGGCTCCGGTCTATGACCTTGTGACGACCTCTGTTTACCTACCCAGGGACAGTATGGCTCTGACGCTGAACGGAAGCACGCGCTGGCCGGCCGTCAAGGAACTCCAACGGCTTGGCGAAACACGTTGCGGCGGCACACCGTCGCAGGTGAGAGACATTCTGGAGCGCATTGCCGAAGCGCTCCATAGCACCTCAGGAGATGTGCGTACTCACATAAAGGAAGATCCGGATTTCGCAGATATTGGCGAGCGCATGCTTCGAGAATGGGAGAAAGGTGTGGCCCTCTCGCTCAAGCCAGCGTGAGAGACTTCCATCTTGCGGACGTGGATCAGCTATCGACTGAATGCCAAGCAAGGTTGCGCTGTGTTGTTCAGCGTCCTCGATCGGCTGTTTGCTTTCTCATGAAGCGCGGAGCCTGTTTGGCGGGCATTTCGAGGGCTTCCGCCTGGGGATCATCGATGCCAAACTGAGTAGCTGGTCGGTCTTCAATGGTCACCGCAAACGGCACTACACTGAAGCCGAGGCGTGAATGATGATTCCCGGACCGTCCTGTGCTAGCTTCCGTTTTTATGCCGAACTGAAGGATCATCTGCCGCCCAAGTTGCAATGCGGGATCGTAGAGAAGCAGTTCTTTGTGCCGGCTTCAGTCAAAGACATGATTGAAAGTCTGGGCGTTCCGCATACCGAGGTGGACCTAGTCCTGGTGAACGGCGAGTCGTCGGACTTTTCGCGCCTGGTTCGGAACGGCGATCGCGTGGCCGTCTATCCGGTGTTTGAATCGATCGACATTACGCCGGTGTTGCGCGTGAGGCCGCAGCCGCTACGCGAGCCGAAGTTCGTACTCGATGTTCATCTGGGCAGGCTGGCGGGCTATCTGCGCATGCTCGGGTTCGACACAGTGTATGCCAAACGCGCCAGCGACCCGGAGTTGGTGCGAATCTCCACCGAACAAAGGCGCATCCTGCTTACCCGCGACCGAGGCGTGCTGAAGCACTCCGCCGTAACCCATGGTTACTGGTTGCGAGAGACCGACGGCCGCCGTCAAACCGAGGAGGTGGTGAGGCGCTTCGATCTCGCCCGGTCACTGCGCCCGCTCACCCGCTGCATGGTCTGCAATGAAGCTCTCAGGGAAACCTCAAGAGCCGAGGTTGGCGGGCGGGTGCCGCAACGGACTCTGGCATGGTGCAATGAGTTCCGGGAGTGCGCGGGCTGCGGGCGAGTGTACTGGGAGGGCTCACACTGCCAGCGAATGCGCCGCTGGATCGAACAGCTGGCTGCTACTGCGCAGCCGTAGGTCCCACCTTCTTACGGCAGTGCCTGAACTTTATTGGAAGAGCTAAACCAAATCACAAGGGCGGTGAGACCGCTAGCCAATATCAGGAAACATACCTCCCCATCTCGCTCAGCAGGACGACATCGTTCCTCGCCAGTGATCGGAATCACTGAAAGACGATTGTCCTCGCGCAGAATGTTGTTGTCAGTTTCCGATAGGCATCTGCGGAGTTCCACTTCCGCGACGCCCCGCTGCCGTTCCGGGGGAACGATTTCAGTGCAACGCATCCCCCTCCCGCGGAACGGGAGATCCAGCATGGCGCATGCAGCAAATCCGCTATGAAGTCTGGAGAAACCTATGGTGATGGCCTCCGAATTGCGTGAAGGGATGGCGCTCCGAATCGACCGGCAGGTCTATAGAGTCCTAGAAGTTGAGGCCAAGGCCGGCGCCGCCAGAATGGGAGGCACCGTACGGGCCAGACTCTCGAATGTGCGCAGCGGCCGAGTATGGGATCAGCACTTTCGGCCCCTGGAGCGGCTGGAAGACGTGGAGCTGGGGAAATGCAGGGTGGAGTTTCTTTACAGTGATGGCGCCAACTGTATTTTTCAGCGATTGGACTCCTTTGAACAAGTTGAGTTTCCCGCGGTCAGCCTGGGTTTGGCCGAAAAGCTTCTACAGCCCGGAACCGAAGTGCCCGCCGAGTTTTTCGAGGGAGAAGCGATCAGCGTCGTTTTGCCTGACACTGTCGAAGCTCGCGTGGTGACCACCGCGCCTCCCATGCGCTCACAGCAGGATTCGGCGCGAAAGGAAGCCACACTCGAGAATGGCCTCATCATACAGGTCCCCCTGTTCGTAGCTCCCGGCGAACTTGTGAGTATCGACCTCCAGACTGGACGCTACGTGGAGCGGGTTCGAACGCAGCACAAGAAAGGCGTATAAAGAACTCCTGAAGCGGAGGAGAAACCATGATCGATCTGCTCACAGTGCCCATGGAAATTCCGGATGAATCGAACATCATCATCGGCCAATCTCACTTCATCAAGACCGTGGAGGACATCTACGAGGTCGTAGTATCGACAGCGCCGCAGGCGAGGTTTGGCCTCGCTTTCAACGAGAGTTCCGGAGCGTGCCTGGTTCGCTCGGACGGAAACGATCCGGCTCTTCGCGAGACCGCGATCCGGAACGCCAGGGCACTGGCTGCCGGTCACGTCTTTGTGTTAATGCTTCAAAACGCCTATCCCATCAATTTGCTGAATGCCCTTCGCAATGTTCCGGAGGTTTGCTCCATCTTTTGCGCGACGGCCAACCCGGTCGAGGTCGTTTTGGCAAAGAGCGATCAAGGGCAAGGCGTGCTTGGTGTCATCGACGGCAGCTCGCCGAAGGGAGTCGAGGGAGAAGCGGATGTGGCGTGGCGGCACGATCTGCTGCGCAAGATCGGCTACAAGCGATAGCCGCCCCGGAACAGGCCTGACTGTCCTCGATTGCGGTCTGAATCCGGCCCACTCGTGATCGGAGTGATCGCGCTCATCTCAACTCGCTGAACAACGCGACCGGAAAAGGAGATGGTTATGGCACTCACGAGCTTGACGGAATATCTCGATACGCACCACGTTCCGTATGTTGTCATCTCCCACTCGCCCGCTTACACGGCACAAGGAATTGCCGGGCTGGCGCATATTCCAGGCAAGGAACTGGCGAAAACCGTGATCGTCAGTCTGGACGGTAAGCTGGCGATGGCGGTTATCCCGGCAAAATTCCACGTCGACCTGAAGCTGCTCAAAAATGCGACCAACGCAAAGACCGTCGCGCTGGCCTCTGAAGATGAGTTCAAGGATCGATTCCCTCAGTGCGAAACTGGTGCGATGCCGCCCTTCGGGAATCTCTTCTCGCTCGATGTCTTTGCCGATGACAGCCTGGAGAGGGACAAAGAGATCGCATTCAATGCCGGGACACACCGGGAACTGATTCGCATGGCCTGGGAGGATTTCAAGCGGCTGGTTGAACCCAAAGTCATCCGGTTCGCCGCGGGACGTTCTGCTGAAGCGGCGTAGATCGCAGGCCCAGATCTGAATATTGTCGCGCCGAACGCCAGTCGCACCATCCAACTTGAGGATGGCCTTATTCACACAGGCGGCGCTAGACCTCCGGCTCCTGCGAACCAAAGAAAGGTACTGCGATGTCCCTGGTACTGAAAGTAACCGCATTTGCAAATGGTAGCGAGATTCCCAGGAAGTACACGTGCAGCGGCACCGACTTGTCGCCCGCGCTGAGCTGGAGTGGTGTCTCACCCGCGGCGCACTCCTTGGCGTTGATCGTGGATGATCCTGATGCACCCAGAGGCACGTGGACACACTGGTTGATCTGGAACATTCCCGCCCATCTTACACATTTGCCAGAGGGAGTGCCTGCGCGAGAGGTACTCGAGAATGGCGCCTGTCAGGGCAGGAACGATTTCAACCGCATCGGTTATGGCGGCCCATGCCCGCCTCCCGGCCACGCGCATCGCTACTTCTTCAAACTGTATGCTCTCGAAACGGCGCTCGACCTGAAGGCGGGAGCAAGCAGAGAAGAATTGGATCGCGCGATCAGGGGACTCATCATGTCCCAAGCGGAATGGATGGGAACGTACAGGCGCTAATCTGGCTTCTCGCACCACGGCATGCAGTTCTTCCAGTCCGCCACGCTAACCGGACCCTCGTGTCCAATCCGGATCCGCCGCCGCTGCCATCGCTGCCTGAATTCTCAACGGAAACCACAAATGTTGCGACAGCACTCAGTTCAGTCACCTTGATTAACCATGGCGTCCGTTGACCCCAAGAGACCGAGTCACTCATCCAGGCCGATGCGAGTCAGAATCGCGAGTTCCGGGTGGATGGTCGCCGTCCATGTAAGTCATCTGTCAAAGGAAAAAGCAGGACGTTTCTGGGCGCGCTCAGGAGAGCGCGCATTCGGTCTGATCGGGTCATGGGGCTGCGCACGTGTGCCTCTCGGCTTGTGGTCCCTGCTCCCCGCAGGACCGGACATCCATTTGCTGCCTCAAGCCCCGAAGAGCTGTCGCAGAAGATCGAGTTTGTGTTCTCTGCCAGTCCCGAAACAATCCGAAAGGGGCCTCGGAAGTTGCCTTCCTCGCCCAGGCGACTAACTGCAGGACCTGGCAGCCTGCGCATCGAATAATCCCGTTTTTGTTCTTCCCTATCAGGAAGGGTTTTTCAAGCCACTGCTTTGGCCGTCAACTCTTCGGCCGGTACGAAGTCCTGTTGCCTGCGCTCGACCGCGAGCATGTAGGCCACCAGCTTCCAGGCCACTGCAAGAGTGGCCCGATTCTTGTTCCCTCGCTGGGTTTCCTTTTCCCGGAGCAGGGCCAGCTCGTGGGAGTACCGGGGCGCCAGCTTGGCGGCTTCCACGAGTACGTGCTGGATATGCTTGTTCCTCTGCTTGGAAATCGGCATGCGCATCACCTTGTCGGCTGAACTCTTCTCGGCGCTGCACAGCCCGCAGTAACTGATGGCCTCCTTGACCGATTGGAACCGCGTGTAGTCTCCGATCTCCAGGGCCCAGGTCAGCGCGGTGATCGGGCCGACTCCGGGGATCGTCCTCAACCGCCTCAGCCGCTCCGACAGCAGAGGATCCCGTTCCAGCGAGCTGATCAGCGCACGATCCAACCGCTGCCCTCGCTGGATATGCTCCCGGCTCAGCCGGAGCAAGGGTCGGATGCTCTCGCTGATCTCCTCGTTGGTCGAGAACAGTTCGGTGAAGTAACCCATCTTGTGCAGCCGCTGCTTGTCATAGCTCACTCCGCTTTCCAGCAGCAGGCCCGACACTCGGTTCTTCATCTGCACCATCTGCCGCATCACCAGGTTCCGGTAGCGCAGTGTGCGTCGCCGGTCCCGGATCTCGGTCGAGGCCATGTGGCACTCCGGCAGGAAGTCGCAGCGCAGGCAATCGGCGATCTTGCCGGCATCGATGCGGTCGTTCTTCTTCTTGGCCGCGGCGATGGCCCGCAGCATCAGCGGATGGGCCACCTTCACCTTCTCAGCATGCGGAAGCAAGTGATCGTAAATCCAGCCGGTAAAGATCGTCGCTTCCATGGCGATCGTCCGGGGTTGGGGAAGAGTACGGATCCAGCCATCCAGCTCGCGCCGGCTCGATCCGATCTTGCCTTCCTGGTGCACGCGCCCAGCCGCGTCCTTCACGCAAAAGCTGATCGTCTTCTTGTGAACGTCAAGTCCGATGTAATACATATCGTCTCTGAGGAGCCTCCGAGGTCGTTCTCTGAATCAGCCTCACGGCTGAGTTCAGCTTTTCGCAACACCTCGTGCTCCTCCTAGACTTGCATTCAAACAATCCTTCCCCAACGTGACCTGCCTCACGTCACGTCCGGTTGGCCGGTCAACCGACCGGAACCCGAAGAAGGGCGCCCGGGCACGATCCCAGGGAACGCTCGGTGAGTGACTCGAGGATTTGGCTTAAACCGAGAACACCGGACTGATCAAACTGGATAGATCAATTCATCCGCCTGATTCGACAACAGATCGCCATTTTGGCGAACCACAGGTTGACAACAGCAGCGCATAAGCCTAGCGTCGTAATTGAGCAAGCTTTCTCTTCTTACTCTTTCAGGTTCCCTGAACTAAGTCAGCCCATCTGAAGCTTTCCCGCCTTAGATTCCTCGAAGGAGGAACTGCGTTATGACCCTATTGACCCGTTGGGAGCCTTTGCGTGAGTTTTCCGCCATGCAAGACCGCATCAACCGCATGAACCGTCTTTTCCGTGAGTCGTATGGCCCTGAAGTCCCGGAAGAGGCATTAACTACCACCAGCTACGCACCGCCGGTGGACATCTACGAAGACGAGCACAACATTACGTTGAAGCTTGAAGTTCCGGGCATCGACGAAAAAGACATTGATGTCCGTATCGAGAACACCACCCTCACCGTCCATGGCGAGCGCAAGATCGAGAAGGAAGAGAAAGAGGAGAACTTCCGTCGCGTCGAGCGGCAGTACGGAGAGTTCACCCGGTCGTTCACGCTGCCCAGTTCCGTGGATCTCGATCAGGTAAGCGCCCACTACGACAAGGGCGTGCTGAAGATTAACCTTGCCAAGAAGGCCGAAGCCACGCCCAAGCAGATCAAGGTGAATGTTGGCAGCGACAAAGCCCTCGAAGCCAAGGTTCTCAGCAAAGTCGCATAGAAACCAGCGTCCGATCGTCAGTGGCGAATGGTCAGCGAGAGAAATGGGAGGAGGCTTATCACCGCCTCCCATCATCGGCACGTTGGCTGGGGTGGGTGTTTGCTCGAAATAGTAAGCAATCTCTCCTTCTCGCCTTCCGCATTCAAGGCTTTGCCCCAGACGAGCGACGTACAAGAGCGAAACCGAACGACTGGAGCTGCGATGAGCCTCCTCAAGAAATACGATGCAAAGAATCGTCTATCTGCGAGTCGTAACAAGAGCCGACATTCGTCCGTGCCGGTAGGACAAGCCGATAGAGCCAATCTTTCAGAGATCAAGCCGGACGGACCACGGGCGAGCAGACTGACTTTTGCCGAAGACTACACACGGGAACATTCTCTCCCTGGCTTGCACATCACTTCGATCGAGATTTCAGGCAGTTTTTGAACCACGACCGCATCTAAGCTACGGTTGGTCCGGCAGAACGCCGGAGAGGCGTAGGTATGGAATGCCCAATTTGCAGAGACCGGGAACGAGCTTACAAGGCTAGGCTCAGCGAGTACACCGAGGCTCGTTCCTCAGCTTGCTATCAGGTCAGCAAGAGGCTTGCGGCCTTCAAGAATGTCGAGATGGAGCGGGCCAAGAGCGACCTGGAAGAGCACCGGCTTGTGTGCGTCTCCGCCATCAGGGTGCTTGCACTCTTGCCGGAGCGGTACGTGTCTACGGGTTTGAGACAACTGGCGGCGTAGTTTCGTGTAGGTCTTCTTCTGTCGTCGGTCCAGGTCAGCACATCATTGCCAACCCACCGCGACAGCCGAGCTGCCCAGGATGGTGACGGCATTGAAAGGGTCGACGACCTTGCGCGCCGCCAACCAGCGCGTCTTCTTGGGCGTCATCGGCTTCACCTGCGGTCCATTGGTTTGTTGCGGCTGATCGAGGTGGGTACGGCGAACGGTAAGACGGCGGCCTGCACGCTCTAGTTCGCGTGTGACCTCGAATCAACAAAGCCGGTGCGCCTCCGCCGAGGGCCTCCTCCGTGTTGTTGACAAAGACTTCATGCCGGGCCTATTGTGAATGCGTTTTTATGAAAGGAAGTCGAAATGGTTGCCTATTTTCAGCTTCAGCCCGCGGAGTCGGAGCTCCAACAGTTGGCAGAGCAGTATTGGCAGAAGTCCGGCGAGAAAGAGCATGAGCTTGAAAAGGCAGCGTTCGAAGCCGGGAAAGCGATTCGCAGTGGGGACTATTCGCTGGCCAATTTGGAAGCGATTGTGCGCTGGAAGTCGGAGCGCGCGGTGCAATATTTGATCGGCAACAGCGACGAGCGGGTCCGGCACGTCCTGGCCGTCGCAGCCGCGCCCGAGTCGGCCACTGAAGCTGCCGTAAAGGCTTTGCTTGAACTGCACGGCGTAGATATCTCCGTGGCGTCGGCGATTCTGGCCGCGATCTACCCTGAGCGGTACACGGTGCTGGACTACCGTGTTCTGGAAGCGGTGGGGTACGCCCGGCACGACGTGCATTTCTATGAGGAGTATCTGGCCTTTTGCAAGCGCCTGGCCGACAGCAACATCGTCAAGCCGCAGAGCGAACTCCCCGGTCCCACACCGCTGCGCACACTCGATCGTGCGTTGTGGGAATGGTCGCGTAGCCACGGCGAGTAGCAGCGGGTCCGGGCCGCGCGCCGCATCCGGGTTTCGCTTCTGCCTGGAGTCTTCGCCAGAACTCTCAAAACTGTTTGGCTCTTCGGCTGCAGAGCAAGGTTGGGTCTTGCGATACAGCTCAAGAGCAGCCTAATCTTGGGTGCTCAGAGCTGGAACAAGGGGTTCCTGTAAAGAAAGGGGTACTTTCCATGTCCGCAAAGCGAATTGGCATTCTCACGGGAGGCGGCGATGTCCCGGGCCTGAATTCGGTCATTAAGTCGGTGGTCTACCGGGGAACTGAAATCGGATATGAGGTCGTTGGTATCCGACGCGGCTGGGAAGGATTGACGCACGTCGATCTGAAAGATCCGGCCAGCCGTTTGCGGTACATCCAGCCCCTTAACCGCGAGAACACACGCACGATCGATCGCACGGGCGGCACCTATCTGCATAGCTCGCGCACAAATCCCACCAAGATGCAAGAGCTGCCGCCGGCGCTCAACAGGCAACAGTTTTCAAGTAAGCAAACCACCAAGAATGGCGTAACCAGCACGCTGTTCGATGTGACACCGGCGGTGCTGAAGAATATCGAAACGCTGGGGCTTGATTACGTGGTGGCAATCGGCGGCGATGACACACTTAGCTATGCCGCCGAACTTGATCGGCAGGGCGTGCGGGTGATTGCGGTGCCGAAGACCATGGATAACGACGTTCGCAACACAGAGTATTGCATCGGCTTTTCAACCGCCATCACGCGCGCCATGGACGCCATCGAGCGGCAGCGGACGACGGTCGGCTCGCACGAGCGCATCGGCATCTTCCGGGTGTTCGGACGCGACGCTGGCTACACCGCTCTCTACACCGCATATGTGACATCCTTGCGCTGCTGCATCCCCGAGTTTAAGGTGAATTTGCAACGCCTGATCGAAATCCTGATCGCTGACAAACACAACAATCCCAGCAACTACTCGCTGGTGATTCTTTCCGAGGGGGCGGAGTGGGAAGGATACACGGTAAAGGAATATGGCCCAGCCGATGCCTTTGGCCACCGCAAGAAGATGAGCGTGGCGGAGGACCTGAGTAACGAGATCAAGGCTGCCACCGGCGAAGATACCGTTGTCAGTGACTTGACATACGATTTGCGCTCCGGCAGTCCGGATTTCATCGACCGCATGGTGGCCATCACCTTCGCGGGAATGGCGATGGACGCCGTGAAAGAGGGAAAGACCGGCTTGATGACGGCGATTAGCAGTGGCTGCTACACGATGGTGCCGATCCCCGATCCCAAACTTGGGCCGCGCAAAGTAGACGTCGCCACCATGTACAACACAGAGCGCTACCGGCCAACATACGATCTTAAGCAGGGCCTGCCGATTTTCCTGACACGGGGCTAATGCGGAGAGCCGTGGTGCGAGAGGAAGCCCGGGAAACCCATGAGTTTGGCTGGTTCCTGCCGCGCGAGCACGGGGCCACGGCGATGTTGTTGACCCCTATTGTCTGCGCCGCGATTCTCGCCCGCGAGTGGCGCTGGTGCGAGCTTGCCACCCTAACGGCCGCATTCGCGGCATTGGCCGTCAAAGACCCAATCGTTGTATTGGCACGACAGCGCTTTGTTTGGAAGCAGTGGCATCCTGAGACCGCCGCAGCGGTGCGGTGGCTCGTAGCTTGGATGGTCATCCTCATTCTTAGCGGGCTTGTATTGCTGAAAGCCTGGCCCTTCAAGGCGTTCGCGGCAATGGGCCTGGGCGTTGGTGCCTTTTCGGCGCTGGCAATAGCCGTCACCGTGAAGAACCGCCAGCGCTCGACGCTGTTCCAGATTGCCAGTGCGGCGGCTCTGACCTCTAGCTCGCTGGCCACCTCCCTGTCGGCAACCGGCACCATTGCACCCTGGTGCTGGGGGTTGTGGCTCTTGATGGCGATGCAGTCCACGGCAGGAATCCTGGTGGTGCACGCCCGGCTGGACGCACGTATCGCATTGCGCGGAACCGGATCTGCCACTGACCGTTTCCGGCGCGCGGCCCAGGTCGCGCTCATTGCGCTAGCCTGCGCCGCAGTCGCTGCTGCCATCCTTGTGCGCGGTTGGATCGCCCTGGCGCTGCTGCTGGCTGTGACAGGCTACTGGTACGATCTCCATGGCCAACGCGATCCCGCAACCCTCCAGATTCCACTGAAGAAGATTGGCCAACGAGCGCTGGCGCTGTCCTCTCTTTTCGCAGGCCTGCTCATCCTGGGGTTTTGGTAAGTCGATGAGGTTTGCGCCTGGATCGCAGGCAAACCAGAAGTAATTCTCAAATGCCGATAACAGTCGTTACCGTGAACCGAGCTGTTCGCTCGCCTGCTGGTAGTCATTGAATTGGCCAACTCCTGGTTTGCCGCCGGTCCTTCATTAACCCTTCTGCTCAGTGGCGGAGGAGCCGTTCCGGCGTAGAATGGCTGATGCGTCGTCCAGATCTTCGGTCAGGTCACATACACATGCTCAAAGTCTTCTGCGCTCCCGCCCGCTACACGCAAGGGCCCCACGCCACGGAGCAACTTGGCGCCGAAATCCGCAACCTCGGGCTCGATGGACCAGCCATCATCGTTGCCGGACGCAGCGCTATACGCCTCCTCTCTGAGACCTGGGGGACAACCTTTGCAGAAGCCGGGATGAAACATCAGGTCTTCCCGTTTGCCGGTGAATGCACTGCGGCAGAAATTCGCCGGGGAACGGAGGCGGCGCGGGCTGCGAATGCTCGGGTTGTGATTGCAGCCGGAGGCGGGAAAATCTTGGACACGGCCCGGGCCATCGCCGCGGATCTCTCCCTTCCCGTGGTCAACTGCCCAACCATTGCCTCTAGCGATGCTCCGTGCAGTGCCCTTTCCGTCATCTACACGGAAGCTGGAGCCGTTGAGGAGTATCGCATTTACCGCCGCAATCCTGACCTTGTACTGGTGGACACGTCGATCATCGCAAGAAGTCCCGTGCGGCCCCTGGTGGCCGGTATGGGCGATGCTCTCGCGACCTGGTTTGAGGCCAAAGTCTGCGTTGAGGGTGGCGTAAAGAACATGCGTGGAGGAGCCTCCACGCGAAGTGCTCTCGCCCTGGCTGAGCTTTGCTACAGAACGCTCCTTGCAGACGGCGTGGCCGCCATCGAAGCACTTCATCAGCAGGAACCCACCGATTCGCTGGAACGTTTGGTTGAAGCCAACACTCTGCTTTCCGGTCTTGGGTTTGAGTCTTCAGGCCTTGCCGCTGCCCACGCCATTCATAATGGCCTTACCACCGCGCCTGGCACCCATGAATACATGCACGGCGAAAAGGTTGCGTTCGGGCTCATCTCTCAGCTCATGCTCGAGTCGCAGCCGCAGTCCGTTGTCGAGGAAGTTTTGACGTTTTCCGGCAACGTAGGTCTTCCCATCACATTTGCCGACATCGGCATTGGCGACCCCAGCCGGGAACTGCTCGAAACGGTGGCCAGGCGAGCCCTAGCCCCGGGTGAGACCATACACAACGAACCGATCACCGTGACGCCGGAACTGGTCGTGGAAGCCATGCGAGCGGCCGATTCCGCCGGGACTTCGTTTCGGCAATCCATGCAAAGACATGCTCGCCTCTGATTGCCTCCGGTCCGGCACGGGTTGGATGCAGGCATTGCGGCCGCCGGCTGTCCGAAACAGAACCGGCGAATACTCCGGCGCTCATTGGTTGCAACCAGCCGGCAGTGCTCAATGAAAGTTTTCTCGGTCCTTCGGCTGGTTCTGAGCGGTTCGTTGCCGATTCTTCTCTGCCCCTCTCGTTGTTTGTCGGCGGCTCTATAAGGGCCCCAAAACCGGGTTGGGGACGAAAAGCCGGTCATACGCCCGCAACTCCTCCGTGGACCGCTCAGTTCTCAGTTCATGATAAGGGAATCTACATCAACTGATGATGGAAAGCTGCAGCTCCATCTCCTGCTTTCCGGCCTTACGATCATCAAATACGACTCATATCAGCATCCGAAGCTCTCTTCCGGCAGTCATCTCAGCCTCGTAATGCTACTTCTCCGTCAGCGGGGCGGGGAGACCCTCTAAGGCACCCACCGCGATCCGGGGCAGGGAAAAGCCACACCGGACAAGCTGCGGCGCGCCTACGGGGCATCCCGGCAGGGTTGCCGGATCATTTTGGTTTGCAATCCAGCTACTCCGGTGTAACAATTCGAGGCCGGACGTTCCTCTCATCTGAGGTGTCCGTACAATCGCTTCGAAACGGGGCAAGTTTTGACTGTTGTCCCCGCAAAGGCCCTGACGGGCACGCCCGGATCTTTGGCCTTGGACTGAATGCGAAAAATATGCGAGCGGAAGCATCCAGTGGCGTATTCGTTCGCAGCCGAAAGGAAGATGGAAATCCTGGTTCAACACTCAACAGCCCACCCCCGACAGGGGGCGAGAAATGGAAAGGACCGGAATACGAAAATGAAGAAGACGATCGCTTCGATCTGCCTTTGTTTCATGGTTAGTTTCATGTTTGCGAGTAGCGCGTCTGCAGCTTCAAAGAAGGCGGATTTGCAGGCCCGCATCGACGCGGCCAAGGTGGTCCTCGATGAGATCATGGCAGCCGGGGACAAGAGCATCCCCTTGAATATCCTTCAGCAAGCCACCTGTGTCGGCATCGTACCCGGAATGAAGAAGGGGGCCTTTATTGTCGGCGCGCAGTATGGCCAGGGCGTGGTAACCTGCCGCACCGGCCACGGCTGGAGCGCCCCGGTCTTCATTCGGATGGAAGGCGGCTCGTTCGGCTTGCAACTCGGCGGCCAGGCCATAGACCTGGTGCTGGTTGCCGTCAATGACCAAGGCTTCCAGGATCTTTTGAAGGACAAGTTCAAGGTCGGCGCGGATGTCGCGGCTTCAGCCGGGCCAGTGGGCCGCAACACAGAGGCGGCCACGGACTGGAAGATGAATGCCGAGCTGCTCACCTACTCGCGCAGCAAGGGGCTGTTTGCCGGCATCGACCTGAACGGCACCAGCGTCAGCCAAAACTCAGAAGACACGGAAGTCTACTATGGCGCGCCGCAGAAATTTGACGTGATCCTCAAGGGCAGCGTGCCGGTCCCGGCCGAAGCCGCCCCGTTTGTGCACGACGTGGCGCTACAGTTCGCCGCAGCCAAGAACCGCAAGTAGCGGCAATCCGGGCGCAGCGATCCGAAAGGGGTGGGTCGTGCACGCGCCGGCCTGCCCCCGGTTTGCTTTGCGCCGGGGTTTGCCTTGATGCGGGAACCCGAGATGATACAGATCCAGGTCGGGCCTATCGAAACTGGCCCACGGGCGGTGCAACTGGACGAATGAGGAGTAAAAACGAAATTCTGGTTGACAGCTCTGAGTAGAGCTATCATGGGTGGTCGCAAATTTGTTCCATCGGGGGGCTTGTATCCAAGCCCAGAGAGGAGAACGATCACATGGGTCATGGCATTATTGCGTGGATCATCATCGGCTTGCTCGCCGGCTGGATCACCGGAAAACTAATGAAGGGGTCCGGCTTTGGCTTCATCATGGACATGGCTGTTGGTCTCGCCGGCGCGCTTATCGGCGGGTTCCTGTCCAGCTTTATCGGACTCGGGGGAATCGGACAGCACGGTCTTATCATCAGCATCATCATTGCCGTTATTGGAGCGGTGCTTCTCACCTGGGTTGTGCGCCTCGTCTCCGGTAATCGCAAAGCCAACCTCTAACAGGGTTCCACTTTACATCGGGAAATCCGGTCCGACCGAAGGCAGTTCTCACCGCTTAATGCTACAAACGCAAAAGGCCATGCGGGAGAGGCATGGCCTTTTGAATATCATTGCCGGCGATCACCGAATCTCCGACACAGTCACCCGTGCAGGCCACAACCCATTCGTTGGGCGGTCAACTGGCGATAACAGCTCTTGCCGTGAACTGAGGTGTTCGTTCGACATCTGGCAGTAGCTGAATTGGCCAACGCCTGGTTTGTCGCGAGTCCTTTCCCCACCCAGCCTCCGGTGATCAAAACGGGGGTCTCCACGTGCAAGCGGTGACTCCGGCAGAATGCGTTTCAGGTGGAAGAAACGGAGCAGTGAATGCGAAAAGCGGGAATGCCGGCACTCAGTTCAGATTCGACATCGAGCGGTCTGGGTGCCCGACAAGCGGCTTCACAGACAATGCTAGACGATTTCGAGATTCCCGATTCGTACGAATTGGGCGCCGCATGCTCTAGAATGACCTGAGTCCAGTCGGAAGAGGCTTTTATGACCCACGCGCAGAAGCGTGCGTTGGTGATGTTCCTGACCCTTCCCGTTCTTGCCTTGTCTGCGTTCTCAACAGAGCCTTCTCCATTTGCCTCGGGCGAACTCAACGTGACGCCTTCGCCTATATCGAGTTCGGAGTTGAACCTGCCTGCCGGCAGCACCGTAGTGGACTTCGACGTCTGGCCCACAGGCCCGGATGCGGTCATCCTGACCCACGACAGCGCCGGCAACCATGTGGTTTGCTGGCACGCGGGCGACACGAGCGCCGTTCCGCTGCTCGATTTGCCGGCGACATTTAACGCCGCGTCAATCGCCGTCCATCCCATGGGGCAGAGCTTCTTCATCGAGGGGAAAACCGGTCCGCAGTCGCAGATTCTGGTTGCCACCAAAGTGAATGGAAGCTGGACGCAGCACATGATCTACCAGACCGCTGCCGATGTGAGGCGTCTTCTGGTGGCCCCGCGGCCCTTTGAAATCGGCTTTAACGACACAACGAATCAGACCATCGAGAGCTACCGGCTGTTCTTCGCGGAACGCCAGCCCAGCGGCGCATACTCCACACGTTCTATCACCGAAGACGGCCAGCGCGAATACCAGGTAATCGGCCCGGAGGCCACTTATACAAAGCTCCCGAACGAAGAGGAAGATCCAACTCCAAACTTCGTCTCTTCCGCACTCCCGGCGGCATTTCACCCCGGCGGGCATTTGTTGATTTGGCAGGACGGCAATGGCTGCTTCCAGCAGCTTGCCTACGCGGGCAAGAACTGGGACAAGCCATCGCATCTGGCCGGCAATCCATGCGGCGGATCGCTCACGGTCACCCCGAACGGCGCCGCACTGCTCCACTGGAAAAGTGGCGTACCAGGTGTCGCCGTGATCGGCGACCGTGGCCGCACAACCTCAGCGCAGGCCGTCAACTATCAATTCATATCCACGCCCTCTTCTACGCCCGACGGCAAGGGCATCGTCGGCCTGGTCGAGCACCCAGATGGGCAGGCACTGGTCTACGTCCCGATTGAAGTCCCGTTGGCCGACGTGATCAACGCCTGGATGTTTACCGAAGACGCCGCCGACCGCGACAGCTTCACAGCCAGCGCCGGCCTGCTTCGCACAACCGACGAAAATCAGATGTACGAACTCTATGACACGGAATCGTATGCCTGCGGCGGCTACGATAGCGCAACGCCAACGCGGCCCTACCTTGTCACCACCGACATCTTCTGGGAGTTGGTTGCCTCGGCCTACGAAGGCACATTTATCGTTCAGGAGCGCCAGCAGGCGATGCCCGCGTTCTGGGCGTTCGTCGACGCGGCGCGCCAGTCGCTTGATGCAACCGCGCCCAGCTCCACCTGGACCATGGCCTTCGATGCAGTGGCGGAGTCGCAAAGTGCAACCAGCCCATCAAACGCCGAGGCTCTGCACATTCAGCGCGCGCAGGGGACATTTGATTCAAAGGTTTTTGGCAAGCCATTTGACTTCACCGAACTGACGCCACGCGGTTATTACACCGCTACGCCCGAGATGTCGGAATACTTCAAGGCTGTTCATTACCTCACTTCTGTTGCCGCAGCGATGGATGCCGCTCCGTTGAATTCGCTGCCCGCCGACGTCAAAGCGAAAGCACTCCAGTGGATCGCAGCCTATACCGCCTACATCGCACCCAGCCGCTCACCACTGGTGTGGAGTGCCGGTGGATTCGTCGCGCCCGCGTTTGCCCTTCATCCCGGCGGGAGCCCGCAGATCTTTCCCCTCTCATGGGGCTTTGACAACGAAGTGCTGCTCTCCACTGTCTACCACTCCGATTGGCCTGCCGCCGAACAGATCACTGGGCCCAACGGCCCGCGTGTTCTGCCCTCGGGTCTCGATCTGGCGGCAGCCTTGGGCAGTGGCTATGCCCGCTCGTTGCTGAAGACCGACCTTGCGGCGTATCCCGCACTCGGTCCCGGGCTCGATGCACTAGAGCGGCGTCAGCCCCAGAGCGCGGCGCAAACAGACCTCTATGACGCATGGATCGACGCGCTGGCCGTGCAGTGGGCCGACGATGCTACCTTTCCCGGCATCGCGCCGGACACACTTTGGAACGCGAAAAGGCTCCAGACAGGTCTCGCTTCCTGGGCCACTTTGCGCCACGCAACCGTGCTGGTCAACGAGCGCACTACCGCTGAGTGCGGCGAGGGTGGTTTTGAGGCAATTGTCCTGCGTCCGCCAAGAGGCTACGTCGAGCCGGACCCGAAGACCTTCGAAGGCATTGCATCCTTGTTCGATCAGATGGAGCAGGTGGTCGCGCACTCGGCGAACTTCAATGGGAACCTGCCCCAGGACAGTTCGAGTGACAAAAAAGATCAGCCCCTGCGCGACGGCATCATCCGACGCCTGCAGGCAACCGCAAGCAAGGCACGCCTCTTCGCCTCAATGGCCGAAAAGGAACTGCAGAATCAACCGCTCAGTGATGCTGAGTATGACGAGATCTTCCATGTGGGTGCAGTGGCCGAGCATGACTTCCTGGTTTACAACAGTCTTGCCAGCAAAGACCTTGCGCTCTCCACGCCCGACCCGGTGATGAAGATTGCCGATGTCGCCGGCGGCGGCGAAGTGCCCTACCTCGAAGCAGCTGTCGGACGCCCGCTTGAGTGGGACCAGGTGATCCCCTACTTTGGCCGCCGCGAAATTGTGAAGGGCAGTGTTTACTCCTACTACGAGTTCCCCTCGCCCACGCCCTTTACAGACCTCGACTGGGCCGGAAACAGCGTCACCCCGGATGCCGCTCCTGCGAATCCATCAACGGCGGGCAAACCGATCCCGGGCAAGGTCGCGGTCCAGCCGCGCCCGGCGTGGGTCAGCTCTTTCATCTCCGCGGAGACCCTGTCATGTCAGGCAGAACCGCCCTTTTAGCCGTCGCCGCTGCCACATTCCACATTGCGCTGGCGGCCTCGGCACAGCCGGCCCCCGGTGATTTCCGCCTGCTCTTTACGGGCGACATCATGATGTCGCGCCTTGTCAAAGCGGAGATCGACCAGCGCAAGACAAGCCCGTGGACTAGCTTTTCTGACCTCTTTCGCAGCGCCAGCCTAGTCGGTGGCAACTTCGAGGGCGCTCTCGGCGACCCGGCAAAATGCCCCGCGGAGAACAAGCTGTGCTTTGCCGTGCCCGACGCTGCGGCCGAGTTGATGAGGCGCGCGGGTTTCCGTCTGGTGACCGCGGAGAACAACCACTCCGGCGATCTCGGCCAGGTGGGTCGAAGTGAAACACGCGCAGCATTCCAGCAGAACGGGCTGCTGGCGCTGGACTTCGACAGCTCCCCGCAGTTCTTTCGCTTTGGCGAGCTGACTGTCGCTATTGTCGCGGTGACAACCATCAGGGTCGCCGATGGCCGCGTGCAGCAGATTCCCTCTGTCGAACTGGCGCAGAAGCTGCGCCTGGCCCGCCAGTTGGCGAACTTGGTGGTTGTATCTATCCACTGGGGCAACGAACTGCAGGATTGGCCAACCGATGCGCAGCAACAGCAGGCGCACTGGCTGGTCGAGCGCGGAGTGGACCTTATCGTCGGCCATCATCCCCATGTTGTCCAGACCCCCGCATGCGTCGAGGGCAGACCAGTCTTCTTCTCACTCGGCAACCATCTTTTCGACCAGAAATATGCCGAGACCAAGGACGGCCTGATCGCCGACTGCCGCATCCACGCCAGCCGTCTGCTTTGTGGAGGCATCAGCACGCATACCGATGAGGCTACAGCCTTTCCCAGGCTGGCGGGCAGAAGCGCAGCAGCTGATAAGGCTCTCGCAGGCTGTTCTCCGCAGCTTGGTCCGGGTGCGGAGATCAATGGATTCACCATCCGCCCCGAACCATGGTCTGCCGATCAGCCGGTCAATGGAATCATGCTCGATGGCTACCAGGCAGGAAAGCTGGTGTGGCAGTCCAGACGCCAGGTCCTGGTCTCCCTGCAACTGGTCACCTCCATGGCGACCGAACCATTGCTGCTCTCCCTGGAACGCCACACCTCATCCATTGACGATGAGGTCGGTCTGCGGCCGTATGTCTACGCCGTCGGTCCCCATGGCTTCATTGCACGATGGCGAGGCTCTGCCCTGGCTTGGCCGCTGATCGATGCAGTGGAATCGAAAGATGGCGTCCTTTGCGCGCTGCATCGCGGCGACTCCTTCCTGCTGGCCGATCCCGCGACGAAAACAACTCGGATTGCCGCCTACCGCTGGAACGGATTCGGTTTCATCGGCATCGAAACTCCACCGGAATGCGAGCCGATCCTTCTTCAGTCCATTCGATGACCTCATGATGCCCATCAAATCCGCCAACAGCTGCTATTTGCTCTATATATCCGCCTGGCTCATCTCCTTCCCCTTCCCGGCACCGGATAAAACACGGCTCCCCGCCTCAAAAACTGCGCCACCTGGACTTGGTCCTGTTTCCGCGATCAGGAAACCGCGCCTCCTGGAACCCGTTACTCCAAAAACTGCGCTACCTGGATTTCCTTCTGGACCTGGTTCGGCTCCCTCTATCGCTCTCTCCCCACATCTCCCGCTCTCTCTACTCTATGTGCTGTAAAGACAGATACTGCCGGGTAGGGGGAATGAGTATGAGAAAGGGATGAAGGTGAGGATTTGGCTCGGGAATACTGCCTTATCAGATGAGGTCAATGCTCTGTCTTCTCGCACGCGGCCGATTCCTTCAGCGCGCCGCTAAATTCTGAAGGCTACGCGCAACAGTGCGCATGCTGCGCACCAAGCCTGCGAAAAGGTGCGGTCTAGCGCAGGGAAGAATTGGCGGTTGATCTTATCGAGCTTGACTTTTTTGGTTATCGTGGCCATGATAATTAACACGGCCACGATATTTAAGCTGGCCACGATAAAGCCATGGCTTCGTCATTTTCCAGCCCGAACTCCGCCCCTCCACGCGGCGAGCGTGACTACCTCGACCTGCTCGCTGATCTCCTTCGCCAGCATGGATGGCGGGTAAAGAGGGAGCCTTCGTTCGCTGACAAGCGGGCCGATCTCGCCATCGCGCGCGGGAAGGAGTACTACATAGTCGAACTCAAAGCCGCCTCGGAGGGCCGTCCGGACCGACTCGTACCGCTGCTTTCGCAGGCGATTTTGCAAGCCCGCGCGTTTGCCCAGGCATCGCCTAAGCCAGCCGCACCCCTAGCCGTCGTTGCCGCACCGGCGATCTCTTCGAGCGCCGCCAACGAGTTGATGCGCTTTCTTGCCGAGTTCGCGCCCAATGCCGCAGCCGGCATCCTAGACCGCGAAGGCTTTCGATACTTTGTTGGCCCGGGCCTCGAAAAGCTCAACGCGGTTCCTCCGCGTTCTGCCCGCCGGCAACAGTTGCCTCCGCCCGAGTCGGCGTATCTCTTCTCAGATCTCAACCAGTGGATGCTGAAGGTGCTACTCGCGCCCCTTTTACCCGAAGAACTTCTCCGGGTGCCGCGGCGGGAATACCGCAACGCTTCCGAACTAGCAGCAGGCGCCGAAGTCTCGGTGATGAGCGCGTTCCGATTCGTACGCCAGTTGCGACAGGAGGGATTTCTCGACAGCGGTAGTGAGCCGTTGCGCCTAGTCCGAAAAAAGGAACTGCTGTACCGCTGGCAGGCCGCCAGCCTTCGTCCCGCGCCCGAACTATCACTGCGCTGGATTATCCCAGTCAAGAGCCAGCGACAGCTTTCGGCCGCACTGAGCTCATACAACGCCGCGCCCAACGTAATGCAGCGGCCAGCACCAAGGGCCTGCCTCGGCCTGTTCGCCGCAGCCGAATCTCTCGGCTACGGCTTCGTCCACGGTGTTCCGCCCTGCTTCTATCTCGAGAATCTGGATCGGGATGCCCTCGGCCGCCTTGGGCTTTCGCCGGAGAGCGCTGAACAAAAGCCAGATGTTTATGTGAGGGTTCCCATCTTCCGAGAATCGATCTTCCGCGCCGCTGTCGTCCGAGACGGCGTGCCGATTGCCGACATCCTGCAGGTCTGGCTTGATGTCAGTTCGCATCCTGCCCGTGGCAAAGCACAGGCCGAAGAAATCCGCCGCCGTGCGTTGGCGCCCATCTTTGAGGAGAAACGGTAATGTCCGGCAGTTCTGATGTGGATTATTTCGCGCGTTTGGTCGAAGCGCTCAATCCACGGCTCGATCAGGTGGTCATTATTGGTGGCTGGGCACATCGTCTCTACCGTCTGCACCCTCTGGCTCAGCCGCTCGACTATGAACCTTTGGGGACCTTCGATACCGATGTCGCCGTTCCGCCCCACCTGCCCGCCACCGGCGAGCAGATTCGCGAACGCTTGCTTGAAAAGGACTTCGCCGAAGAGTTGATGGGTGATACTCAGCCTCCGGCTGCACACTATAGCGTCAAGACCGGAAATAGCACCTTTTACGCAGAGTTTCTTACCTCCATCGAAGGCGGCGACGTGAAGCGAGGAGGTAGGAGGGACGCGACAGCGCGAATTTCCGGAGTCTCCGTCCAGAAACTCCGTTACCTTGAACTATTGCATGAGAATCCTTGGGAAGTGATGATCGCCCCGGCCAACGGTTATCCGACTTCGGGCGTCCGGCAAGTCCGCGTTCCTAATCCGGCGGCATTCCTGGCGCAGAAGATCCTGATTCACGACAAACGCAACCACGACAGGCGCGCTAAAGATGTCCTCTACATCCACGACACGATCGAGACGTTCGGCGCGAATCTCGATGCGATTCGTGAACTGTGGAACGCAAACGTCCGTCCCTCGTTGCTCGCGAAAGCAGTTCGTCGGGTCGAACGTGCGGCGGAAGAGTATTTTCAAGAGGTCGATGACATCCATCGCGACGCTGCGCGAATTGCAGTAGGCAGGAACCTTACCCCGGAGATGGTAAGGGAAGTCTGCGCGTACGGATGGAGGCAGATCTTTTCCTGAAACAGTCCGCGGTCTCGTGAGGTCGAGTTTTGCTTGACGCAAAGAAAGAGCAAGCCTATCGAGACAGGCATTCAGCGGACGTTGTTAATCTACATCCTGATCCAGGAACCGCGACAGCCTAACATCACTTGTGCGTCAGTGTTCCAACTGATCGACGACGTCGAATCTTTGCTACTCCCCAGCTTGATAACCAACCAGTAATTGACGAGGCCGGTCAACCAGCCGGAACTCGAAAAAGGGCGACTGCGCACGATCCTAAGGGTGCTCGCTAAGCAACTCGGCGATACTAGCCAGCAATCGGACGGGGCGAAGCAGTTCACACCGCGAGGGTAGTGTGAACCCCACGAGTACAGGGCAGAGGATCTGATACGGGATAGCAACCGCTTCATGCCGAGCGTTCTGTCTCTAAGAACTTGTTGAAATTCGCCACGTTGTGACGAATTTCCTTGTGATTTGCGCTCTTGCTGGATTGAAATCTGTTTGATTTGAGCGTTTAGCCAGTGTTCATCGGAGTTTGCGGGTGCCCGGGAAGCATCCCCGAGGCCCGCAACCGTGGTTCAGGCACATTGCTCGCTGAGCTTTCCCGGTGGTTGAGCCATGAGTTTCGGCAGTCGGATCAGGTTGTGCGCGGCGCAACTGAAGACGAACAGCCAGTCCACTTTTTCCAAACCTCGCAGCTTGACCTGACGCAGCGGGCCTGTCTGCTTGAGCCAGCCGAAGCCCTTTTCAATCAACCATCGCCGGCTCAGGCTGACGGCATAGCCGGGCTGACGCATGGTTCTGCGGTCCAGGTTGCTGCTGCGGCCGCTGTCGTTCTTGGTAACATGGGGCGTCACGTTCAGCTCCCGCACCGTGCGCACGAAATCCTTTGTGTCGTAAGCCTTACCGGCACCAACAGTGATACGCCGTGAGCGTCCTTGTTGCTTCTCGGCCAGCATCAACAGCGCGGCATCGCGCTCGGCCAGACCATCGGCATGCGTCACCATCGCCGCGACAATCAACCCGTTACGACTCTCCACCAGCGCATGGCCCAGGTAACTCAACTTCGACTCCTTGCCGTAGCTCTTCTTGTACAGCCGCGCGTCGGCGTCGCTGGTCGATTCATGCGTCTTGTTGGTGCGGCTCTGGCCACGAAAGTCGGTGCCATCACCGTCATCTGAACCGCCCTTGCGACGGAAGCTCTTTTGCGAGGCCCAGGCTTGGATCAGCGTGCCGTCCACGGTGAAGTGCTCGTCGGACATGAACCGCTTCGCCTGCTTGTTCACTTCGGCAAAGAACCGCTGCGCCACATCGGACGTCAACAGACGGTCGCGGTTCTTGGAAAACACCGCATGGTTCCACACCGCGTCGTCCATCCCCAGGCCAACGAATCAACGAGACAGCAGGTTGTAGTCGATCTGCTCAACCAGCAATCGCTCCGAGCGCACCGAGTAGAAAACCTGCAAAAGCAGTGCCCGAAGAATGTACTCGGGCGCAATCGAAGGCCGCCCAGAGTCCGCATACAGCGCATCGAACTCCAGGCTCAACCTTCGCAACACCGTGTCCGTCAGCTTGCGGACCGCTCGCAGCGGATGATCCTGCGGCACACGTTGCTCCAATGAAACATAGCTGAACATCCCGTCCTGAACCCGCTCGTCTTCACGCATGTCTATTAGACGAGCGACCTCACAGCCTCGTCGCAGAATGGTACCTATCTCAACAAGTTCCTAAAGCTTCGTGTACATTGATATCGGATCTTGTGTGCGGCGGCTGCTCACCATTACGGTATTTCTGATCGCTGGCGCGCAGCTGGTTTCGGCTGGCGATTTTGAGGCCGGTGCTGCGCAATCGGTCATCACCCCCGAGTTGTCCCCGCAGCACCCGGTATACCTGGCTGGATTCGGGCACAACCGTATCGCGACAGGTGTCCACGAGCAGCTTTATGCGCGCTACTTGACGCTGAGAATCGCAAAACAGAAACTCGTCCTATGTTCGGTCGATCTGATCGGCTTGTTTTATGACGACGTGCTTACCGTCCGGCGAGAGTTTGAGCAGACCACGCCTTCAGCCGCGTTCCTGATAGTGGCTGCGACGCACACGCATGGCGGGCCGGACACGCTCGGTCTCTACGGCCCCAGGCTGCTGGAATCAGGCATAGACGCGAAATATCTGCAGTGGGTGTCTTCGGCGTCGTCCGCAGCCGGATCTTCTCTTGCGTACCATCCGCTCAACGAGGAAGAAGCGGCCAGGTTAGCCGCTTTTGAAAGGTCAGAATGAATCACTCAGCACCGCTTTTGCTTTCAGGGCAGACTCTCAGCCTCGACGAAATTCACCATGTAGCTCGCGGAGGGCGACTAGTGGGTCTCGCGCCATCCGCTCTGGCACGCGTGGACGCATCCCGCCAGCTCATCGAGAAAATTCTCGAGCAAGAAGTGGCCGTCTACGGCGTCAACACCGGCTTCGGCAAACTCTCTGACGTCCGCATCCCGGGCAACCATCTTTCTGAATTGCAGGTGAATCTGTTGCGGAGCCATGCTTGCGGACTGGGCAAACCGTTGCCGGATGCCGCAGTCCGGGCCATGCTCTTGCTGCGCGCAAACGTCCTCGCCAAGGGCTTCAGCGGAGTTCGCAGAGAAGTCATCGAGATGCTGACGAGCCTCCTCAATCGAGGAATCCATCCAGTCGTGCCGGAAAAGGGTTCCGTGGGCGCGAGTGGCGATCTTGCCCCACTGGCGCATCTCGCGTTGGTCCTTATTGGTGAAGGAGAAGCCTTTTATCATGGGGAGCGCATGAGCGGCACTGAGGCCTTGCGCCGGGCCAAACTGACTCCGCTGCGGCTCGAAGCGAAAGAAGGTCTTGCGCTGCTGAACGGCACGCAGGGAATGTCTGCCGTCGCCTCACTCGCGCTTTACGATGCACAGCGTCTGGTACGGATCGCCGACGTTGCCGGCGCGATGTCGCTCGAGGCGCTGCGTGGCACTCCTTCTGCTTTCGATCCGCGCATCCAGGAGGCAAGGCCCCATCGAGGACAGGCAGCAGCGGCCCGGCATCTGACGGCATTGCTCGACCGCAGCGAGATTCGGGAGTCGCACCGGACGAACGATCCGCGGATTCAGGACGCTTACTGCCTGCGCTGTATGCCGCAGGTGCATGGTGCGGTTCGCGACGCGCTCGACCACGTTACGTCGATTGTGGAGATCGAAACGGGCTCCGCAACCGACAATCCACTCGTCTTCGCAGCGAGCGGTGACGTACTCTCCGGCGGCAACTTCCACGGCGCGCCGCTCTCCTATGCATTCGACTACGCGGCCATCGCGTTGACCGATCTCGCCAGCATATGTGAACGCCGGATCGACCGCCTGATCAACCCTGACATCAACGAGGGCTTGCCTCCGTTTCTGTCGAGCCAGGCCGGCTTGTCGTCGGGTTACATGATCGCGCACGTCGCCGCGGCTGCGCTCCTGAATGAATGCAAGGTGCTGGCGCATCCGGCCAGCGTGGACAGCGTGCCGACATCCGGCGGGAAGGAAGACCACGTTTCGATGGGCATGAACGCCGCGCTCAAGATGAGGCAGATTGTTGAGAACGTAGAGCAGATTCTTGCCATCGAGCTCTTGTGCGCTGCACAGGGCCTGGACTACCGGAAACCTTTGAAGCCCGGCAAACAGATTGAGCAGGTGCTCGCCGGGATTCGCAAGATCGTTCCCCCTCTCGAAGCGGACCGGCCCCCCGCAACCGATATCAACCAACTGGTACAGGCGATTCGCCAAGATCTGTTCGGCGCAGTCGCTGACTAGCAGAAATCAGCACGTCCAGGCGGCCGCGCATAGAATTCCCGCGAAGGGCAACGATTCATTGTCAGGAACGATCAGCCGGGCGTTACATCCCGGCCTGCGATGAATACGCGAGGAAGCTCTGCGGCGGCGATGAAATAGGCGATCTCGCGGAAATCGGTGAACTCGTGGATGAGAAAGTCAGCCTGTTTGCCGGTCTCTAAAGAGCCAATGCTGTCGCCAAGGCCAAGGCTCCATGCAGCATTGACGGTCGCAGCGGTGAGAGCCTCAGCCGGGGTGAGCCCCATGTAGAGGCAGGCGAGCGAGACGATCAACGGCATGGAGGGAATCGGTGATGAACCGGGGTTGAAATCGCTGGCCAGCACGATGGCCAGACCGTGCTCGACCATGGCGCGGGCTGGCGGATAGGCGGTGCGCGCCAGCGCAAAGACCGAGCCGGGAAGCAGGACCGGTTGCACCGCGGCGGCACGCAAGGCATTGAGAGTGTCCGCGGTGGCAGTTTCAAGATGGTCTGCGGTGCGTGCGTGCAGTTCAGCGGCCAAGACGGCTCCCGTGCCGGGGCGGAATTGCTCGGCGTGCAAGCGCAGCTCCAGGCCATGGGCGCGTGCGGCGGTGAGCACCTCGCGCGTTTCTTCGACCGTGAAGGCGTGGTCATCGCAGAAGGCGTCGCAGAAGCGCGCCAGCTTGAGGTTTGCAACCTCGGGGATGAGTTCTTGTGCGATCCAGCGAACATAATCGTCGCGGCGGCCGGCAAACTCCGGGGGCAACGTGTGCGCTGCCAGCAGCGTGGGCACGATCCGCATCGGGCCCTCGGCGTTGAGGCGGTCCATGACACGGAGCATGCGTAACTCGGTTGCGCGCTCCAATCCATAACCGGACTTGGCTTCGGCGGTAGTCGTGCCCGTGCGAAGCATCCAATCACGATGACGGCGCGACTCTCTAAGCAGATCGTCTTCCGAGGCGGCGCGCGTGGCATTCACAGTGCTCAAAATGCCGCCCCCGGCAGCTGCAATCTGCTGATAGCTGGCGCCGGCGATGCGCTGCTCGAATTCAGCAGCGCGGTTGCCCGCGAAGACCATGTGCGTATGCGCGTCAACGAAACCGGGCGTAACGCAGCGGCCCTGCGCATCGACCACTGCCACTGCGTGGAGCAGACCTTTGGACTTGATTTCGTGATAGGGTCCAGCTGCAGCGATGCGGCCGTCTTCAATCAGAAGTGCCGCATCTGGAATAAGGCCCAACTCGCGGAGTTCCGGACCTACACGCGGACGTGCGGGTCCCGCCAGCGTGACGATCTGGCCGATGTTGACGATTGCAAGTGATCTGGACACTGTCATTTTTCCGCCATAGGAATGGCGATGCCGCGTTCGCGCGCGGTTTGTTGTGCCAATTGGTAGCCCGCATCGGCGTGGCGAACCACCCCAAGGCCAGGGTCGTTATTCAGGACGCGCTCGATTTTCCGCGCCGCCAGTTCCGTGCCGTCAGCCACGGTCACCTGTCCGGCGTGCAGCGAATAGCCCATCCCCACGCCGCCGCCATGGTGGAAGCTGACCCATGTTGCCCCGGACGCAGTATTGAGCAGCGCATTCAGGATCGGCCAGTCGGCAACCGCATCCGAGCCGTCGAGCATTTTTTCTGTTTCGCGATAGGGGCTGGCTACTGAGCCGGCGTCAAGATGGTCGCGGCCCATGGCGATCGGAGCCGAAATTTCGCCCTTGCGGACAAGCTCGTTGATCGCTTCTCCCATGTGGGCACGCTCTCCATAACCGAGCCAACAGATTCTCGCGGGCAATCCCTGGAAAGCGAAACGGCCGCGCGCCAGCCGCAACCAGCGCGTGAGAATCTCATTGTCCGGAAAGAGTTCGAGGGCCAGATCGTCGGTGCGGTCAATGTCTTTTGCGTCGCCCGAAAGCGCCACCCATCGAAACGGCCCCTGGCCTGTGCAGAAGAGCGGGCGGATGTATTCCGGCACAAATCCGGGAATGAAAAACGCTTCCTTGCAGCCGGCGTCGAAGGCGAAGCGCCGGATGTTGTTACCGTAGTCAAAGGTCACAGCGCCGGCGCGCTCGAACGCAAGCATCGCGTTTACATGAACAACCATCGTCGCCGTCGAACGACGCATATACTCGGCCGGATCGCGGCGCCGCAACTCCGCAGCCTGATCCAACGTGAATCCCTGCGGGATGTAGCCGTTGAGGGGATCGTGGGCGCTGGTCTGGTCGGTTACCGCATCCACCTGGATACCACGGCGCACAATCTCGGGCAGCACATCGCCGCAGTTACCCACCAGGCCCACAGAAAGCGCACGGCCTTCGCGGCGAGCCTCTTCGCAAAGGTGTAAAGCTTCGTCGAGATTTCCGGCGAGGAGGTCGCAATATCGCGTTGCGACCCGGCGCTCGATCCGGCTGCGATCGACTTCGACAACCAGCACCACGCCGCCGTTGAGGGTGACGGCAAGCGGCTGAGCGCCACCCATGCCGCCCATGCCGCCCGTCACCACAAGTTTGCCCTTGAGCGACCCGCCGAAGTGCCGCTCCGCGAGTGCGGCGAACGTCTGGAATGTGCCCTGCAGGATGCCCTGCGTGCCGATGTAGATCCAACTACCCGCCGTCATCTGGCCATACATCATCAGGCCTTTGCGATCGAGCTCATTGAAGTGCTCCCAAGTGGCCCATTTGCCCACTAGATTGGAGTTGGCGATGAGAACGCGCGGGGCCATTTCGTGCGTAGGAAACACCGCAACCGGCTTGCCTGACTGCACCAGCAGCGTTTCGTCGCCGTCCAGCCGCTCCAGCTCGCGCACGATGGCGTGGTAGCACTCCCAGTTGCGTGCTGCCTTGCCAATGCCGCCGTAGACCACGAGATCCGCGGGGCGCTCGGCGTTTTCGGGATCCAGGTTGTTCATCAGGCAGCGCAGCGCCGCTTCCTGCTGCCATCCCTTGCAGTGCAACTCTGTGCCGCGCGGCGCGCGAATGATGGGAGCTGCAGTGGTTGCCATAGACTCCTCCCCATGAGATACCCCGAGAGCGGCGAAAGGGCGCATTTCGTCGCCGTCCCGGAGACTGATCCACAGGATACTCCCACGGATAGAAACGCGTTGTGATGGGAATCCGCTCAGAGAGCGTATTTGAGTTTGGCGCGAAAGGAAGGGAAGAAGAAGTCTCTGGCGCCTCTGTGCTGGTTGCCGGATTGAGCCGCGAATCGTATCCTTTATGCCGTGCCCACTACCTTAATTGAATGTGTACCCAACTTCTCTGAGGGCCGCGACCCTGCGAAGGTCGACGCCATCGTCGAAGCCATGAAGCTGCCCGGCGTCTATCTGCTCGACCGGGAGATGGATGCCGATCATAACCGCTGCGTCATCACGCTCGCCGGTGACTGCGAGGCAATTCAGGAATCCGCAATTCGCGGCGCCGGCAAGGCCGCCGAATTGATCGACCTCACACGGCACCAGGGCGCGCATCCGCGACTCGGTGCGGCCGATGTGATTCCTTTCATTCCCATCGAAGGCGTCACCCTCGAGGACTGCGTGGCCATGGCGCGTCACGTTGGAGCCGAAATCTGGAAGCGCTACCAGATTCCGGTCTATCTCTACGAAGCTGCTGCCTCAACGCCCGAGCGCCAGAACCTCGAAAACATCCGCCGCGGCCAGTTTGAAGGAATCCGCGAAGAGATCGCTACCAACCAGGCACGCAAACCTGACTTCGGCGAGGCGCGTCTGCATCCGACGGCCGGAGCGACGGTCGTGGGTGCGCGGAAATTTTTGATCGCATACAACATCTTTCTGAACACGCCGAATGTCGACATTGCCAAGAGCATCGCCAAGGCAGTGCGTTTTTCGTCGGGCGGGATGCGCTTCGTAAAGGCATCGGGTTTTCTTGTACGCGGTCTGGCGCAGGTTTCCATGAACCTGACCGATTTTGAGCAGACTCCGCTCCATCGCGTGTTTGAGTTTGTGAAGCGCGAAGCTGAGCGCTATGGTGTGTTGCCCATTTCCAGCGAAATTGTGGGCCTGATCCCGAAGCGGGCCATCGAGCAGGCCGCCGAGTGGTTTCTTCAGTTGGAGAATTTTGACTCCTCGCTGATCTTTGAGAACCGGCTGGCTGCGATCGTAAGCGGCAAGGTGTCTGTTGGGGGTTTGCGTTCAGGAATCGAGCCGTTCATTGAGCAACTGGCCGCGCCCACGGCGGTGCCGGGAGGAGGCAGTGCTGCTGCTGCGAGCGGCGCCATGGCAGCCGGTCTGACTTGCATGGTGGCATCCATGTCCCGCGGCAAGAAAGCCTATGCGCAATATGAGTCTCAGCTCAGCGAGGCGCTCGGGCGGCTTTCCCAGTTGCGCGAGGAGTTGAAATTGGCGATCGACGAGGACGCCGAGGCATACAGCGCGGTCACGAAGGCATATAAATCGGCACGGGAGGCTAACGACGGCCAAGGCCTGATTAACTCTGCGTTGCAGCAGGCAGCAGCGGTGCCACTGAGCGTGGCCGAAAGATCCGCTGAAGTAGAGCGGATCGCGACGGAATTGAAGCCGATCACCAATCCCAACATGGCGTCGGACCTGACGACCGCGATCGCCTTGGCGAGAGCTGCTCAAGCTGGGGCAATCGCCAATGTGGAGATCAATCTCGAGTCGATCAAGCCCGATTCGGCCGGGAGCGAAGAGTTCGTTGCCCTGGCGCGAAGCCGGACACAAGCTCTGTATCAGAAGCTACACCTTGTGGAACGGCCGAATCTCACCGATCCGGCCGTTTCATAAGGTGTGGGTTAGGTGACAGAGAGAACGAGCGGAGCCTGTCCCAAGCAGGCAACTTATCCAGGTTTCTGACTCTGATCAGCAATGGGGCCGGTCATAAGGAACTCCTCCCAGCTAATGCTCCGGAGCCCATATCGCCGAGCATTGTCCTCATCTCCGGAGGCAGTGATTACCAGGGGCGTAAACGTCGGATATCGGCGGCAGAACTCGGTCAGTCCGCGCAGGTCCTGGCCGCTGAATCTCCCGGTCTTGACTTCAATGGCCCAATTTCCCCAACTCCCTTCAAGCACGGCATCGATCTCCAGCGGTTCTTCGCGCCAGTAGGTGACGCGCTGGCCTTGGTTGATGCCGAATGCCAGACACGCATTTTCCACCCAGCTGCCGAAGCGTCCCGGTTCTCGCTGGGGATCTGGTGCGCCATCGGGATGCATAGCCGAAAGAAGGCCATTGTTAAGCGTCACGAGTTTTGGCGGAGATGCACGGCGTCTAGACGCCGCGGTAGAGTACTTTTCAAGCGGTGCAACCAGATATGCGTCCTCGAGCATTGCCAAATAGTGCGCTACCGTTTCGAGCGCGCCCTTGTCCTCTAGCTGCCCCTGCATCTTCTGGAGGGACACGATCCTTGCCGGGGAGCCAACAGCAACTGCAAAGACCTGCCGTAGCAAGGCTGGGCGGCGAACAGTTCCGAGCGCAAGCACGTCGCGTCCAATTGCAGGTTCGATGATCGCGTCACGCAGATAGGCACGCCAGCGTGCTGGACTCTTTTCGAATTCCAATGCGCCAGGATAGGAACCAAAGCGGACGACGCTCAGAGCGGCCTGTTCGGGGGAAAGATGAAAAATGTCCACCAGAGAAGCGGCGGGCCAATGACACAACGTCAACCGTTCAAAACGTCCAGCCAGGCCCTCACGCGATCCAGTCGCAACATGCAGAGCCGAGGAACCTGTCGCAACAACGTGAATTGGAGTTCGTTTGCGACGAAGGCGGTCCCAATTCCCCTTGAGCTTCGCGGCCCAATCGGCATAGCGATGGATCTCATCCAGAAACAAAACGGCATTACCGCGCTTTGCCCGCGCTTCTGCATCAGCCCAGCACATTTCCCAAAAACCGGGGAGCGCAGCGCTCGGGTCATCACCTGCTGCATAGACTGCCTGATCGCCAAACTGCGCGGCAAGTTCCAGAAGCAGGGTGGTCTTGCCAACTTGCCGCGGCCCGGTCAGAATCTGAATCCGCCCGGGAGCAGCCTCACGGAGCCGTTCCATCAGTACTTGACGGCGATAATTGTAGCTATTCCCAAGCTCTGGCATAGTCGACTAATTATTCGACTATGACGGTATAGAAGTCAAGGAAAGCACTGGATGAGCCAGGGCTGACGCATCTTAATTGCTATATGCCTGGGAGTGGATAACAGGTGCGATGGGGGATGGAGAGTCCCCTGAAGTATTTCGCCGAATTGCGCGACCCGCGAGTGGAGCGGACGCGCGAGCATTTACTGGAAGAGATTCTGTTGCTGGCTATCGCAGCGGTGCTGAGCGGGGCCGGGAGCTGGAACGAGATTGAGGACTATGGCAAGGCCAAACGCGCTTGGTTCAAGGGTTTTCTGCAACTGCCGGGAGGCATTCCATCCCACGACACGCTCAACCGGGTGATGTCCGCTCTTGACCCAGCGGAGATGGAGAAGGGCCTCGCGGACTGGGTGGTTTCCATCGCCAAGCTGACCTCGGGCGAGGTGGTGGCCATCGACGGCAAAACGCTATGCGGGACACCCGAGGCCGGGAAGAAGACGCTAGTGCACATGGTTTCGGCCTGGGCCAGCGCCAACAACCTGGTGCTGGCCCAGCGCAAGGTCGATGACAAGTCCAACGAGATCACCGCCATCCCCAAGCTGCTCGACGCGCTGGAGTTGAGCCGGCTTGGACGACGCTCTGTCGCTGGCGGCGCTGGCTTGTACTTCTTCCCACCAGCCACAGACAAGCTCATCATCGGCCACATCAATACCTGCGATGTGGTGAGCAGGGAAGCTGCGTGATTCCCACTGCGCGCAATTTATATTGCGCGATTCCGCTTTTTAATTGCGCGCAAGTGGTGCTATATTGCGCGAAAGAACCTCAAGAAGCTTCGCAGGTCGGCCGATGCCAAAGCAGATAAGGGAAGAAGATAACGCGGCGATCTTAGCCGCGGTGGAACGTTATCCGGGTGGTGCAAGCCGGGGCGACATCGAGAGAGCTCTGCCCAAGGGGCTTGCGCCGCGTACGCTGCAATTCCGGCTCAGGAATCTGGTAAAAGCAGGGCGGCTTATCACCGAAGGCGAGGGCCGAGCACTCAAATATCGGTTGGCCGGGGAAGAAGCCCCGCAGAAGCAAGTCCGCGGGGAAGCAGCGCAAGAAGAAGCAGTGGTTGTACCCATATCGGCGGCAGGCAGTGAGGTTCGTCGCTATGTAAGCAGGCCGGTGGCAGCCCGTGCACCTGTAGGCTACAACCGCGGATTCCTTGACGAGTATCGACCGAACGAACGGTTCTACCTTTCAGAAAAAGAGCGCGCGAGTCTGGGAACAATCGGAACGCGACACATCGTTGCCGAAGCCGCAGGGATCTACGCAAGACAGATTCTCAACCGCCTCTTGATCGACCTCTCATGGAATTCCAGCAGACTTGAAGGCAATACCTATTCGCTTCTCGACACCAGGCGCCTTATCGAATTCGGCGAAGAGGCCGAAGGGCGAGATCGACGGGAAGCTCAGATGATCATGAACCACAAAGATGCAATCGAGTTCCTGGTCAATGCTGCGGATGAAATCGGGTTCAACAGGTATACGGTCCTCAATCTTCACGCGATCCTGGCTCATAACCTCTTGGCGGACGAGGGAGCAACCGGACGGCTACGTCACATTCCGGTCGGCATTGAGCGGTCAGCCTTTCACCCGCTGGCGGTTCCGCAACAAATCGAGGAATGTTTCGCTCAAATACTCGCTACCGCGGCAGCCATCGAAGATCCCTTTGAGCAGACATTCTTCGTCATGGTGCATCTCCCTTATCTCCAGCCCTTCGATGATGTCAACAAGCGCGTGTCGCGGCTTGCGGCCAACATCCCGTTCATCAAGCACAATTTGTCGCCTCTGTCTTTTACGGAGGTTCCGAGGACGCTGTATACCGAAGCGATGCTCGGCGTTTACGAGCGGAACGATGTCGCTCTACTCAAGGACGTATTCATTTGGGCATATAGGCGGTCGGCGGAACAGTACGCTGCGGTCCGGCAATCCTTAGGCGAGCCGGACCCGTTCCGGTTCAAGCACCGGGCTGCTTTGCGTGAAGTCGTTGCCAACGTTGTCCGCAACCAACTGGACCGAAAAGCAGCACCCGCGTTTCTTGCTTCATGGGCCGGAAACAACATCGCAGCGGAGGAAGGCGAGCGCTTCAGGGAAATGGCGGAAACAGAGCTCCTTGGCTTGCATGAAGGAAACTTTGCGCGCTACCAGATTAGGCCGGCGGAATTTGCGACCTGGCAGGCAATCTGGAGCGACCGAACGAAGCATTGACGCGTGGTTGTGCGCGCTCCAAAAGCTTGGCAGGCCACAGCGGATCAACAAAGGCATGTAGGCGATGGCAATCAAGAAGTCAGATCTCTATTCCTCACTTTGGGCCTCATGCGATGAGCTCTGTGGCGGCATGGACGCCAGCCAGTACAAGGACTGCGTCCTGTTCATGCTGTTCATCAAATACATCTCAGACAAGTACGCGAAGTCCGAAGATTTTGCTCCGCCTGTCACGATTCCGAAGGGCGCCAGCATCGAGGACATGGTTGCGCTCAAAGGCAAGAGCGATATTGGCGACAAAATCAATACCCAGGTCATCCAGCCGCTCATCGATGCCAATCAACGCCTGGCGCGCACCGACTTTCCGAACTTCAATGACCCCAACAAACTCGGCGAGCGAGCCTTACGGGCCTCCTTCAGCATCTGGTCCTTTTCCGCTGGCGTGTAGGCTTTTCCGACTGTCTGGCGAACCTTCAGCTTGAGCATCTTCCTTTTGCGAAGCCGGATTCGGAGCAAATCGCCCGGTGGACGCAGTCTCGAGCGAACCCGCCTCCGCGCCAAATTCCCGTTAAGTGGGAAATTTACAGGGAATTTCATCATTTTGGCGACTAAGACGCACACCCGAATCGCCATATCAAGCTGAATTAAGGATGGTTACGGTCGATGAGCGCCACTCATTTTGGCAAACAGAACAGGGAATTATCAGGGGCATAACAGGGAATTGATTTCCCTGTTTCGCCACTGGACCAGGCTGATACACAACCATTCGGGGTATCGACACCAATCGCAACAACTGGCCCAGGAATTTCTCGATAATGCGAAAACTAACACTTGCTGTGGTTCAAAATTCCCGGAGCCCATCAGTCAACAGCTTCGCCCTTCGAAGGAGTATACGTAGAGGGTTGTACGGATCAACAGCTAAGGATTTGTCATCCCGGTAACAGCGCTGAAGAAATTCCCCGGGCTACTTTCGTTGTTGTAACTCGCGGTCACCCAGGCGGGTGACAGCACAACCCCTTTGTTCGAGACCCGGAGCTCGTCCATGGAATCGTTGGATACCTGGAAAGCGGACGACCTGCTATTGATCGCTGGCGTGTTGTTATTCAGTATTGATGTGGACAGATTGTTGAGAATCGTGGTCAGCGGTTGGTTCACGCCATCGACATAGATATTGACGCCCGCCACTGTGCCGGTCCCGGAGTAGGTGGCCACCACATAGTGCCACACGCCCATGCTCACCTGCGGGGTCTCCGCAAGCGCGCCTGTGGAAGCGTTGGTTCCGAACAGACCGAGAGCGATCTGCGGCGACGAGGCGCCGGCGAACTGCATCAGCGTCCAGCCCGCATTCGGGGGATTGGTGAACTTCGTCAACAGCGATCCCGCGGTATTGGAGCCGATCTTGTACCAGCCGGAAAGCGAGAACGAATCGGTGCGCTCAAAGCTGAAAGCGGACGGACTGGCCAAGCTGGCCCATGTGTCGCCTTCAAAGTTGATGCTGCCGTCGATCTCGCCCGGCTGCTGCTGACTGGCCAAAGCAGACCCGTTCATGGTCGCGTTGTTGCCGTTCGACGTCGAATCGTTCAGTTGCGGCGCCGTCCCGGCCGGATTCTCCTTCATGTGGTACACGGCCATGTAGTTCGTCCACGTGGCCGACGGCGTGGTCTGCAGCGTGGTCACCGACGCCTGGCCGTACCACGCATAGATGACCGTCCCATTCGCCAGGTTGGGCACGTTGACCCAGATGTTCGCCGCGCCGGTGGCCGCATTCCAGGTCTCAAACTCCCAGCTCAGCAACTGGGTTCCCGCCGCATCCGAAGTGAAGATCAGGTCGCAGGGAACCGCTGTGGAGTTATTGCCCACCACCTGCATGCAGGTATTGTTGATCCTGCCGCCGTTGGCGGTCGTCGCAAAGTCCGCCCAGGTGCCGGAGATCAGGGCCGGGAAGTTAGTCTGCGCGCTGGGCACCTGGCCGGCGGCGACTGTGAAAGTGGCCTGGTAGGTGTATCCGTTCGGCCACGTCGTTGGACCCGAGGTAACTCCGGTCCCGCTCAGCGCCGATGTCTGCGGCGAGCCGGAGGCGCTGTCGGCTACCGAAAGCGTGGCCGAGAAGCTGGCCGCCGAGGCCGGCGTGAAAGTGACGTAGATCGAGCAGCTGGAGCCCGCCGCCAGCGTCGACCCGCAGGCGTTGGCCCCCGTCGTCAGCGCGAAGTCGCCGGGGTTGGTTCCCGTGATGCTGGGGACGATGCTGTTCAGCGTGGCGCTGCCGGTGTTCGAAAGCGTGGCCGCCAGCGCCGCCGAGGTGGTGCCCGTCAGCGTGTTGGGGAAGCTCAGCGCCGAGCTCAGCGAGGCCACGGGCGCCGTGCCGGTCAGTGCATTGAACAGCCCGGTGCCGTTGGGGCTGCCCCAGCCGGTGGCTAGGTCGTAGCCGGTGGTGGCGGAGTAGCCGTTACTGCCGCTGGTGATGTCGTGAAAGGCCGTGCTATACGTCGTGCCTCCCGCATTGCCGATCAGATACAGGCTTGGATTGACGAAGCCGAGCGGCCCGTTGCCGTTGCTTGCCCTTTGCTGATTCACAAGCGCCAAGTAGCCGGCCCACAGCGGCGCCGCAAAGCTGGTGCCGCCATATTCGTTGGCCGTGCACGTGGTCTGGTCGGCGCACACGTAATAGGTGAAGTTGGCATTCGCTGAAACGTCGGGGCCGTTGCGATAGCTCTGCGAGCAACTGGAGCAACTCGCCGCCCCCGTCACCTGCCACGAGGGAATCGCATAATTATCCGGCGAAATGCCGCCGCCGCCATCGGACCAAGCGGTCTCTGAGGCCCAGGGGCCTGCTGCCGAACTGGTCGTAAGGTCCGTGCCGCCTACCGAGGTTAAGTACGGATCGTCGGCCGGATAAATCTCCGAAGACGACGTCCACGCGCTGCTGTCGCCGGCCGCCTGGAACAGGTTCTGGCCCTGCGCTGCGAACTCCTCAAAGTAGGGATTGTCGGTGCTCGGGTCGGCCGGACTCCAGGTCCACGAAGAGCTCAACTGCAATGGGAGCGGGCTGTGCGTCGCCATGGAGTTGAAGATGGCCGCGTCGCTCGAGCCGACGAACATCACCAGGCTCGACAATCCCGGCGCCATGCCCAGCGCCTGCGTCATATCCAGCGTCTGCTCGGTGTCGTCGCAGTCGCCGCCCGCCCGCGAGTCCACGCAGCTCGTGCTGGTGCCGTCGGTCGAAAGCAACGTGATGATGCTGCCAGGGTACGTCTGGTGGGCGTTCGTGTAGTAGGTCTGCAGATCGGCCAAATCGGTACCGTAGGCCTCCAGCAATCCGAGCGTTTGCCCGGCGCCAGTAAGCGTTCCGCCCTCAGCGGAATAGTAGGCTGCTCGCATGTCGCTGCCCAAAAACGAGGCCGAGGGGCCGGAACCGGCTGTTGCGCCGGACTTCGAACTGGAGCCGGCCCGTATTTGCGCCAAGCCGGCGGGCTTCGGAATTGAGAAGTTGTCGAGGCCCGAGACGTGCCACAGCGAAAACGTCAAATTCGTGGTCGGCTCCCTGTCTGGCGCGTAGAAGGTCCGGTTCTCGGTCAGATGCTGATACACGCCGAGGTTCACATGAAATGCGCTCTGAATACTCGCCACGCTTCCCGTCACCTGCAGGTTCACGCGGTTCGGCGAAGTATCCACCACGGCCAACCCATTCGCTTGGGCGAAATTGACCAGAGCGTCATATTGCGCCTGCGTGGGCCCGAACTCCTCGGTGAACTGATCCACCGTGAGGAACTGATGGTACGACGGACTCGTGGGATCGTAGAGATTCTTGATGAGCTGGTCGAGCTCATCCTGGTTCTGAAGCGGCAAAGTGATCACGAGACGCAAGGTCTGCGTTGAAGATAGGTTGCTGATGAAGCGCGCGGTTCCGTCCTGCGTGGCTTGGCGCACATGATGCGTCAACACGTTCTGAGCCTGGCAGACTCCAAGGGCCAGCGAAAAACATGCAGAGATTGGGAGCCCAAAGGTTCCCAGTTTACGCATGAGGTTTTTCTCCTAATTTCCCCCGGGGTCGGGGATGCCTACAAAGAGAGAGGAAGCGGGCTCCCACGCCTTGCATTATCGGCCTTTCGTGCTTTCCCCGTCCATAGAAAAGTGACGATAGTGCGGTGTATTTTCGTTGCTTTCGAGGAAGCAGAAGCCTCTCAAATTCCGTGCCATTCTGGTACGGCGGAGGCCGGAGATGATCCCAACCTGAACGCGTCTTTTGCTTGTCGTCTAGATCCCTGTATTTCGTGTGAGATACCACGAACCCGATCTCAGCGCCGATTGCCCCAACTTTCCCGCGCTCTCTGCCGGAAGGGCGGGATCGTGGGCGCAAATCCTTTCTGTGATGCCCAGCCACTCCCGCTGGTACACTCCCTTTTCGGGCATTTCTTTCTCACTTTGCTTGCCATTGTTCGGAGGCTTTAGTGCCAGCAACGGCGCGAGACGCGGCGGCCGCAAGAAAGCAAAACGCGTCATGAGCGCCCAGGCGCGCGTGAGAATCGCCGCTGCTCAGCGCAAGAGATGGGCGAAGCAGAACAAGGCGGCGAAAAATAAAGTCCCGTCAGCCGTGCTTTTGAATTGCCGCGGTCTCATCGGATTGAGGAGTGAGCGTGTCCCGCTGCCAGTTGAAAGTGGGGAGCGGCGGTTAGGTTGATGTTACTACGCCGCCTTCTGGCTGGCGGTCGCAGACGGGTTGAGGATTGCCTCCAGAGCCCAGAGATCGCGATGGCCC
>Ga0326728_10003563_pt1 | contig 47972 bp, 38 predicted proteins | sample MB3enrmetagenome_FD_207602 | JGI IMG/M metagenome (GOLD analysis project Ga0326728, IMG submission 207602) | Lab enriched peat soil microbial communities from McLean, Ithaca, NY, United States - MB31MN | ecosystem: Environmental > Terrestrial > Soil > Wetlands > Peat | place: USA: New York...
ATCCGCTCCATCGCCATCTGCCGGAACGATTGAGGGTATTTCCCAACTCGCTTCTTTGCCACTTGCAGCTCCTCTCCCTGCCAAGTGTCGCAAAGATTTCTGTCTCATCTTGTGGGGTCAGTCCAGTTTGCTTTTGGGAATCTCGCATCAATTAACCCTTTTCCGGAACCTGCAAAGCGCGCACGCCTACTCGACCTCCAGCACCAGGCACTTCAGATATTCGGTCTCCGGCAGGTTCAGCACTACCGGATGATCGGCAGCGGCGCCGCGACGCTCCAGCAGGCGCACGTGCCGGGCGGCATCGGCGGCGGCCGAGGCTACGGCCGCCTCCAGGTCCGCCCAACTCACATGATGAGAGCAGGAACAGGTCACCAGCAGGCCGCTGGAGCGCGTCATCTTGAGGGCGCGCAGGTTCAGCTCCTTGTAGCCGCGCAGCGCTCCCTCGACGGCCCGCCGGGTCTTGGCGAAGGCGGGCGGATCGAGAACGATCAAGTCGAAGCTCTCGCCCGCGTTCGACCAGTCGCGCAGAATCTGGAAGGCGTCGCCCTCCACCCAGTCCACCTGCGCGGCGAGCTGGGCGCGATTGGCCTCCAGATTCCGCTCCGCCACTTCCAGCGAGACGTGGGAGGCATCGATGCCCTGCACCTGGCGGCAAACCCGCGCCAGATGCAGGGCAAAGCCGCCCTGGTAGCAGCAAACGTCCAGCGCCCGGCCTGTTGCGCCGAGCCTTTGCGCCCATGCCGTCGCGGCGGCGTAGTTGGCCCGCTGGTCGAGGAAGGCGCCGGTCTTCTGTCCGGCATTGGCGTCGTAATGGAAGGTCAGGCCGTTGAGCCGGAACTGGGTGCTGGCGGTTGGAGTCGAGGCATCCGCAACGTAGAGCGGCTCTGCGCTGGGCGCGGCCAGACCCTCCAACTCGCGCACGCGCGGGTCGGGGCGCTCCAGAATCGCCGCCGGCGCGAGCTCCTCGCGCAGCGCACGTACGCAGGCCGCGCGGACCGAGGCTGAGTCCAGCCCTTTGGCCAGCAGTTGAAGAATCACCAGTTCACCGTACTTGTCCGCCACCAGGCCGGGCAATTCGTCTCCCTCGCTGAAACACAAGCGGCAGGAGTTGGTTTGATCGTCCAGAAGAGGCTTGCGCCGGGCAATCGCCGCGCGTAGCCTGACCGCCAGCAACTCCAGCCATTGGACATCATCGATGGCATCGCGCGAGACCAGCCGCAACGCAATTTGCGATGAGGGGCTGTAAAGCGCCGTGCCCAGCAGGATTCCCCGGCTGTCGGCTACGGGCAGCAGCGAGGGAGGTTCGCCGGTTTGGGGTAACTCAATGGACTCGATATCGGAGGCGTAGACCCAAAGGTAGCCGCTCCGCAGCCGGTCGGCAGCGCGGCGGCTGACTCGGGCGCCGGGAATGATAACTCCTGAAATCGAAGTCCCAAGAGCGCTGCGGTCCGATCCGGTCCTTTTCATCGTAACCTCATCTTACCTTCTCATCTTGCCAATCGCAGGATCCCATGCAGCCAGTTGCCCCGGTTGGTGGGGATGAGTCCAGGCATCTTCGATGCGCCAGAGAATCTTGGTGAAGGAGCGCTTTCATGCGCCGCAAACGCAAGCGGCCTATAATAAAGCATGGCGACTGTCCGGCAAGCCATTCCGGCAGAGGTTTCCACCGCGCTCTCGTCTCCTCCGGGGGACTCGCAGGTTGCTGTGCGCGACTCGCCGCCGCCCCTCTCCCAACGCGCCATCGATGAGCGTTTTGCCGCGCTGCTCAAGCAGGTGCAAGCCAACCGTCCCAGCGAGGACGTCTCCCTCATCCGCAAAGCCTGGGAGTTCTGCGTCCAGCATCACGCGGGCCAGATGAGGGCCTCCGGCGAGCCGTACGTCGTTCATCCGCTCAAGGTGGCCGAGGTGCTGGCGGAGATGAAGCTGGATGCGACGGCCATCGCCGCCGGCCTGCTGCACGACGCCGTCGAGGATACGCCCGCCACCAATGAGGAGATTGAAGCCGGCTTTGGCGAGCAGGTGGCCCACATCGTCGAAGGGGTCACCAAGATCGACAAGATCCAGTTTGCCAACCGCGTGGACCGCCAGGCCGAAAACGTGCGCAAGATGCTGCTGGCCATGGTATCTGACGTGCGTGTGGTGCTTATCAAGCTGGCAGACCGCCTGCACAACATGCGCACCCTCCAGCACCTCGATCCCGACCGCCAGGAAGCCATCGCCCGCGAGACGCAGGAGATTTACGCCCCCCTGGCCCACCGGCTGGGTATGGGCAAGGTGCGCGGCGAACTGGAGGATCTGGCCTTCCGCTACACCGACCCGGTCAGCTATGAGAAGGTGACGGCGGCCGTCGAGGCCCGGCGCGTCGAGGGCGAGCAGTTTCTGCGCGGCGTTGAAGACACGCTGGTGGAGCAGTTGCGCGAGAACAACATCGAGGCCCGCGTCGAATGGCGCATCAAGCGCATCTACTCCATCTTTCAGAAGCTGGAGCGGACCAAGGTCTCCTTCGACCAGGTCTATGATCTGCTGGCCATCCGCGTTATCACCCAGGACGTGGCCTCCTGCTACGCCGTCTTCGGGCTTATCCACACCCTGTGGCGGCCGGTGCCGGGGCGCATCAAGGACTTCATCGCCATCCCCCGCGCCAACCGCTACCAGTCGCTGCACACCACGGTGATGGGCGCTGGCGGCCACCAGTTCGAGGTGCAGATTCGTACCGAGGAGATGCACCGCATCGCCGAGGAAGGGATCGCCGCCCACTGGAAGTACAAGGCCGGCGGAGCCGCGGTGAACGCCCGCGACGAGGAGCGGCTGAACTGGATTCGCCAACTGGTCGAGTGGCAGAAGGAGATGACCGACCCCAACGAGTTCCTCTCCAGCCTGAAGATGGACCTCTATCCCGACGAGGCCTATACCTTCACGCCCAAGGGGAAGGTGGTGGTGGTTCCGGCCGACGGCACCCCGGTCGATTTCGCTTACATCATCCACACCGAGGTAGGGCACACCTGCGTGGGGGCCAAGGTGAACGGCCGCATGGTCCCTCTGCGCACCAAGCTGCGCACCGGCGACATCGTCGAGATCGTCACCCAGAAGGATCACAAGCCGAGCCGCGACTGGCTAACCTTTGTCAAGAGCCCGCGCGCCCGCAACAAGATCAAGCACTGGCTCAATGAGGACCAGCGCCGCCGCGCGGTGGAGATCGGGCGCAAGCTGCTGGAGCGCGAGGCCAGAAGGTTCAAGGTGCCGCTCAGCCAGATTGCCGACCAGGATCTGGGCCGCATTGCCAACCTGTACGGCGTGGCCACCGCCGCCGACCTGCTGGCCACGCTGGGCCAGGGCAAACACTCCGCCCACCAGGTGCTAGGCAAGCTGGTTCCGGGCTTTGCCACCCAGGGCGAACCGGAGCCGGCCGCCGAGCCCAAGCCGGGCGCAAGCGGCGAAGCGGCCATGTCAGATGCGGTCCGCAAACTGCACCTCACTGGATCGGACTCGCTCCAGGTCGAGGGCCAGAACGACCTGCTCGTCTATCGAGCCCGCTGTTGCAACCCCATTCGCGGCGAGGAGATCATCGGCTACGTCACCCGCGGCAAGGGCGTGGCCGTCCATGCGCGCAGCTGCCCTAACGTGCAAAACCTGCTCTACGAGAGCGACCGCCGCATCGCTGTCGAGTGGTCGCGTGTCGGCGATCAGGCGGCCGACAGTTCGCAGCGCTACCCGGTCAAGATCACCGTTTCCTGCGACGACCACCCCGGCATGTTGAAAGAGTTGACCGCCGTCATCTCCGATGACAACACCAATATCCGCGCCGTCGATATCCACAAGGACGAGAATGACGAAGCCATCGTCGACTTTGTCGTCGAAGCCAAAGACCTGCACCACCTGAACCGCATGGTCCTCGGCCTGCGTCGCGTGAGCGGCGTCCGCGCCGTGCAGCGGACGCAGAAGATGTAAATAGCGGGCTGAAAACGATTCCGAGTAGTCCTTTATCCGCTCGCAATTGGCAGCAGGCGCGAAGCGTGCTTACTACAGGCCGACTCACAAGGAATATCAACCGTTCTTCATGATCCTGTCTGGCCAAGGCCAGTTGCACGCTAATCAATGCAGATCTCCGTCAACTGCTTCAGAGAGCTTTTGGCTTTGTTGACATCCTCGGAGCAACATCCCGCAGGGGCTGAAGCCCACATTTATTTTGCGGCCCTCGCGGCGCGGCTGAAGCCTTACCATGACTCAATGCCACACCATGTTCATCGTCTTTGCAGCATGGAGGAGCTGATTGGGTATTCCTGTATCTGAATAGAATCGTGAAAGGAGAACGTTTTCATGAATTCAAACAAATCAATCGAAGGTGGAATCTCGCGGCGCGCGGCGATCACCGGCGGGCTGGCGGCGCTGGTGGTCCCGCGGTTTGCGGCGGCGGCTGCCGAGGAGCGGCGCGAAAGCCAGAAGCTGCGGATTGCCTGCGTGGGCGTGGGCGGCGTGGGCCAGGACTATGTGGCCGGCTGCAAGGACGAAGAGATCGTGGCGCTCTGCGACCTGGACCACGAATACTCCGCGCCGGCCTTCAAGCTCTATCCCAAGGCCAGGCTCTACAAAGACTTCCGGAAGATGTTCGACAGGGAAGAAAGGAACATTGACGCGCTGATCGTGGCCACGCCGGACCACTGGCACTCTCACTTGGTGCTGGCGGGCCTGCAGATGAACAAGCATATCTACTGCGCCAAGCCGATCACGCGCACCATCGCCGAGGCCAGAAGGGTGAAGGCCGCGTGCCTTGCTTCTAAGGTGACGACAAAGGCCAGCATTCAGGATGCGTGCGCTTCTCCTGCGCGGGCGACGACGGAGTTGCTGCTGAGCGGGGCCATCGGGCCGATCCGTGAAGTACACTTCTGGACCGGCACGCACAGCCCCAGCGGATTGGCAAGGCCGGCGGAGGCCCAGACGCCGCCCGCGGGGATGAACTGGGACCAGTGGTGCGGTCCGTCTCCGGCGCGGCCCTACCATAGGACCTATCATTACGGGAACTGGCGGCCCTGGTGGGATTTCGGCACCGGCAATGTGGGCGACGTGGCTTGTCATGCGCTGCATATCTTCCACGACGAACTGGAGATGGGCGCGCCGGACTGGGTGGCGGCCGACGCCTGCCAGTCCTTTTCGCTGGCGGGCGTGGTGGAGAACAGCGAGTGCTCCAGCATCGCCAACTTTATCCAATGGCACTTTCCGGCGCGCGGCAAGCACCCGGAGATGATGGCCTACTTCTATGACGGCGGCCTGCAGCCGCCGCGGCCGCTGAGCATGCCCGCCGATATGGGAATGCCGGGCAGGGGCGTGATGTTCGTCGGCGAAGACGGCGTTCTGGTCTCCGCGTTTTATGGCGGCAGCCCGTGGCTGCCGGACCATACACTCGCCCGGCCGGGCCAGCCACTGCGCGGGCTGCCCGGCGGCCAACTGCTGCCGGAGAGCCGCTTCAAAGACTTCAAGCAGCCTAAACCCTGGCTGCCGCGATGCGAGAGAGTGGATCATTACGCCGAGTGGGTGCGCATGTGCAAAGCCGGCAGGAAGTCGATTATGCCGGTGGAATTCGCCTGCGGGCTTACGGAATTCGCCTTGCTCGGAACCCTGGCGGAGCGCAGATATAGCACGCCGGGAGTGCGCACCGGAGCGGGTTGGGGGCAGAATAGCCGGTCGGACTCCGCTGTGGTATGGATTCCGGCCTCCAGCGACGGTCATGTGCACATCCCAGGGGCAGCGCCCGCGGCCGTCGCCGGCGCTGATGCGCCCCGCTACTGGCGAAGTTCCAAGGTCCTACTCTGGGACTCGAAAGCCATGCGATTCACCAACGACGAGGTGGCGAACAGCTACGTCGACATGCATTACTGCAAGGAGTGGGACTACAACGTCTAGGTCGGCGTCTATCACCCAGCGGTCCATGGACTTCTCGCTGCGATTGGCGAAGAAGCAATGACATCCCTCCGATTGAGAACGGCGCATGAAACGGACGCCGGCATCGCCATCCTGGATTCTGCTACACTGATTCAAGCGCAGCAGGGGCGAACGCGCTTGGCCGCGCCCCAACGATACGCTTCTGCAACCCAAGTTCGGGGAGTGGCTCAGCCTGGTAGAGCACCTGGTTCGGGACCAGGGGGTCGGAGGTTCAAATCCTCTCTCCCCGACCATCAAATCTCATAGAATCAATGAATTAGCAAACTTCCTGTTCCCGGTTGAACCGGAACATGGGTCCATTGGGTCCAATTAGAGTTTCCACGTCCCAGAACCACGTCTAACGCAGTCAACGCAGATTTCAGACACTACCCGATCTCCGACCCCTGATCCCTGAAATGCTATCCTCACAGGCGAGGTGCATGGACTTCTCCCGCTGAAACTTGTCGCCGTGGCCATGCTCATTCTGGCCAACGCCTTTTTTGTAGCCGCCGAGTTCGCCCTGGTCTCGATCCGCGATACGCGCATCGAGCAGTTGCTGGCCTCCGGCGTGCCCGGAGCCCGCGCCGTCCGCCGCCTGCAGCAGGACCTGGACGACTTTCTTCCCGCCGTCCAACTGGGCGTCACGCTCTGCTCGCTGGCGCTCGGCTGGCTGGGCGAGCCGCTGGCCGCCTCGCTTCTGATGGGCTGGCTCGGCGTTCTGCCCCTCACCCCGGCCCACGCGCAGATCTATGCCCACGTGGCCGCCATCGCGCTCGGGTTTGCCCTCATCACGTACTTCCATGTGGTGGTGGGCGAGTTGGTTCCCAAGTCCCTGGCGCTGCGGCGCGCCGAAGCGCTTGCCGTGGCTGTGGCGCCGCCCATGCTGATCTTTATGGCCATCGTCCGCCCCGCCGTGCGCGCCCTCAAGGTTTCGGCCGGCGTCATTTTGCGCGGATTCGATATTTCCATCACCGAGCGCGCCCAGGTGCACTCGCCCGAGGAGCTCAAGCTGATCGCCACCGCCGCCCGGCGCATGGGCGTCCTGCCCAAGTTTCAGGAGACGCTCATCCATCGGACCCTCGAATTGGACGACGTCCCCATCCGCGAGATCATGACCCCGCGGCAGAAGATCTTCTCGCTGCCCTCCAACATGCCGGTCGAAGCAGCCAGCGCCAGGATCATCGACCGCCATCACTCCCGCATCCCCGTCTACGACGAGACCCGCGGCCCCGAGCACATCGTCGGCGTGATCTACTCCAGGGATCTGGCCCGGCTCATGTTCTTGCGGCACAAGGCGCGCCAGTCCGCTCCTTTTGTCGACTTCAAGCTCAGCCAGATCATGCGAGACGTGCTGGTCGTTCCTGAAACCAAGAGCGCCCTGGATCTGCTGCGCGACTTCCAGCAGCGCCGCCGCCAGATCGCCATCGTAGTGGACGAATACGGCTCGACGGTCGGCCTGGTTACGGCCGAGGACGCCATCGAGCAGCTTACCGGCGAGTTGGAAGACGAGTTCGACGCGCCCGCGCTGCCCGCCCTGACCACCGCCTCGGGCGCGCTGCTGATGGACGGCGGCGTGAACCTCCGCGACCTGGAAACCCAGATGCAATGGAGCCTGCCCCGCGACGGCGGCGTAGAAACCCTGGCCGGCTTCCTGCTCATGCGCCTCGGCCACATCCCCGAAGCCGGCGAGTCGGTGACCTTCGAAGGCCGGCGGCTCACCGTCGCAGAGATGGAACGCCGGCGCATCGGCAAGGTCCGCGTGGAGGCGGTCGAGGAGAGCGCACCGGCAGCGGAGGATTGACAACCTGCCGGCTTACACAAGGTCAGTCGCTTCCGGGCTCAGTCGCACATCGTTCAAGAGGCCTCCCATCTGCATGGCAGCGCTCGACATGGCACGACCAGTTCGCCAATCGGGTGCAACGGATGGGCGCCTATCCGCATCAATCGACTGATTTTGCGGTTTCAATTTTAACTTTCCAACTGGAACTTTCGTGTTATACACTGGCCGGGTTCCAGCACTTTCCCTTCAGGAGCATCCACCTATGAAGTGTCCCCCACTCCCATCCTTCTATGCGCTGGCGTCGCTGACTCTTGCACTGGGACTGGCGTCTATTGCGCTTGCCCAAGCCCCAAGCCCCCTTATTACCGGAAACATCGACAACTCGCAACGCGTGACATTGCCCGGCAATACGCGTCCGGAGGCGAATGCCGCCAACGACCTGGGGCTTGCGGACCCCGGCACGCCGCTTAATGCCTTGCAACTTGTCCTGCAGCGTTCCCCCGAGAGAGAGGCCGCTCTCACTCGATACATTGCCGAGTTGTACGATCCCAAATCGCCCAACTACCACAGGTGGCTCACCAACGAGCAGATCGGCGATCTTTTCGGCCCGTGCGCCGAAGACATCGCCGCCGTTGAGAATTGGCTGACCTCGGAAGGTTTCAGCGTCAACTCCGTCTCACCCGATGGAACTGTTATCGAGTTTTCTGGAACCGCCGGGCAGGTGAGCAACGCGTTTCACGCTCCTCTGCACAACCTGAGCGTCAACGGCAAGGCGCATTTGGCTAACTATAACGATCCCGATATTCCGGCCGCGCTGGCTCCGGTGGTGGCGGGCATTGCCAAACTGAACGACTTTATGCCTCACGCTTTGAACCTGCGCCGCGCCGCCAGTCATGCCGGCGGCAAGAAGGGGGTTGCGACCGGCGGCTTCACAGCCTACCTTGGGGCTGCCGATCTGGCCGCCATCTACAACTTCAATCCTCTCTTCAATGCGGGCATCACCGGGAAAGGACAGACCATTGTCCTGATCGAAGATACCAATCAATACAGCGCGGGCGACTGGGCGACCTTCCGCAGCGTCCTCGGTCTCAGCGCCGCATTTCCCTACGGCACCCTCACCCAGGTCAACCCCACGGGGACAAACAGATGTGTAAACCCAGGGGTCGGGACAATCGGTGGGACCGGGGACAACGCCGGAGACGACGTGGAAGCTGCCATCGATGTCGATTGGGCTTCGGCGGCCGCTCCCAATGCTGCCATCGTGAATGCGGCCTGCGCCGACACCACCACCCAGTTTGGCGGTTTCCTGGCCCTTGCCAACCTTCTCCAGGGAAAGAATCCGCCTCCCGTCGTCAGCATCAGCTATGGAGAAGCCGAGACCCTCAACGGAGCTGCCGAGAACTTATACATCTACAAGCTCTACCAAGTTGCCGCGGCTGAAGGCGTCTCCGTATTCGTCTCCTCCGGCGATGAAGACGCATCCAGTTCGGCGGGGGGTTCCGTGTCCACCTATGGCATCGGGGTCAGCGGATTCACCTCGACTCCCTATAACATCTCGGTCGGGGGCACCGACTTCGGGTACATTCCCCTCGGCACGCCCGGCACCTACTTTAACGCGGCCAACGGGCCTAACTTCCAGTCCGCGGTCTCATACATCCCGGAGATCCCCTGGAACGACTCCTGCGCCGGCAGCCTTCTGGTCTCGGCCATCGGTCCTCCATTTACGACCTATGGACCGGACAGCGTCTGCAACAATTACCTCGACTTCATAACTCAGGCTGAGGCCAACGAGGGAGTATTGTTGAACGCGGTTGGCGGCAGCGGAGGCCCCAGCGGTTGCGCCACGGGCAATCCGTGGTTGAGCGGCGTCGTCAGCGGAAGCTGCCGGGGCTATGCCAAGCCGTACTGGCAGAAGCTGGTCGGCGTTCCGGCTGATGGCGTGCGCGACACCCCCGACGTCTCGCTCTTTGCGTCCAACGGATTCTGGGGCGTCTACTACGCCGCCTGCATCTCCGACCCCACAGGCGGCTCCGGCTTCACAACCTGCAGCGGCGATCCTTCCACCTGGGTTGGGTTCGGCGGCACCTCGGTCTCCAGCCCCATCTGGGCCGGCATCCAGGCGCTGGTGAATCAGAAGACCGGTCAACGCTGGGGCAACTCCAACACCGTCCTCTACAGCCTGGCCGCTGCCGAATACGGCGAGACCGGCAATGCCGCCTGCAACTCCTCGCTGGGAAACGCGATTGGCGCAAACTGCCTCTTCAACGACGTCACGCAGGGCGACAACGTGGGAGCTTGCCAGGCCACCGTAATCGGCGAGAAGCATCCCGTGTCGATACCGATCGACTGCTATATCGACGGCGGGACCTACGGGGTTCTCTCCACATCAGACTGGGATCCAAATCCGGCCTACAATGCCGGCGTCGGATGGGACTTTACCTCCGGCATCGGCACCGCCAACGCCGCCAACATCGTCAACGCAGCCTGGCCGCTGCCCAGGTAGGCACTCCAGCAGAGAGACGGAGTTCAAGACAGAAGCTACCAAGCAGTCCAAGGAGGCCGCCCCCGGTGGGCGGCTTCCTTCTTTCCATCCTCGACCGCGCTTTTGCAATAGCTTGCCGCCTTTGGCGTAACGAGGAATAGAATCGTGCCGATGGATCGAATGGCGGTCTGCGGTGCCTGGCATCAGCCGGCGATGACCGGGATGGGCGCATGAGTCAAGCCTGGCCGACACGGACGGAGGAAATCAGATGGGAAACAAGAACAAGAAGAAGCACCAGCACGGCGAGGGAAAGGAAGAATCCTCGGGCGGTAAGAAGCATGACCACTCGAACGGCGAGAACCAGAGCGAGGCTCCGGTGCCTGCCACAAATGCCAATGCCTTGCAGTTGGGCAAGGACTGCAATTACGAGCGCGAACTGAGCCGCCTGCAGACCGAACTGGTCAAGCTCCAGGAATGGATTCGCCACGAGAACCTGCGCGTGGTGGTGCTCTTCGAGGGCCGGGATGCGGCCGGCAAGGGCGGCGCCATCAAGCGCATCACCGAATCCCTCAATCCCCGCGTTTGCCGGGTGGTAGCGCTGGGGACGCCCACCGAGCGGGAGAAGACTCAGTGGTACTTCCAGCGCTACGTTCCTCATCTGCCCGCGGCCGGCGAGATGGTGCTCTTCGACCGCAGTTGGTACAACCGCGCCGGCGTGGAGCGCGTGATGGGCTTCTGCACCGAGGCCCAGTATCAGGAGTTCATGCAAAGCTGTCCGGAGTTTGAGCGCATGCTGCTTCGCTCTGGCATTGTGCTTATCAAGTACTGGTTCTCGGTGAGCGATGCCGAGCAGGAGCGGCGCTTTCAGGACCGCATGGACAAGCCCACCAAGCGCTGGAAGCTAAGCCCCATGGACCTGGAATCGCGCAAGCATTGGGCCGAGTACTCGCGCGCCAAGGACGAGATGTTCGCCATTACCGACACCAAGCAGGTTCCCTGGTACGTGGTCAACGCCGAAGACAAGAAGTGCGCCCGCCTCAACGTCATCCGCCACCTGCTCTCCATGATTCCCTATCGCGATCTGACGCCCGAGCCGCTGGCGCTGCCTAAGCTCGAAAAGTCGAAGTACGTCCGCCCGCCCATCCAGGAGCAAAACTTCATTCCCGAGGTTTACAAGTAGGCATCTTCGCGCCACCGAAACTGGGTGCCCCATCCTTTCCGCGTTTCTTGCGGAAAGGATGGGATGGTACGAAGCTCAAACGGCGCCAGTCCAAGAGGCCGCTCTACTGCCTCCTATTTCGCTGTCGCTGGTTGGGCGGGCTTTGGCAGCGGCATATCGAAGAAACCAATGCGCAATTCCGAGGTGGGAACAAAGTTGGTCAAGTGAACCTGAAAGTGGTCGGCGTCGAGCCTTTCCACCTTTCCATTCTCCGGTGAGCAGAAGCTGATGAGCCTTTTCTCACCCTGCTCAGGCTTGCCGCGCTCGATGATGAGGGTGAAGTCCTCAATGGGCCGCTGCCACGTATTGGCAGAGGTGAGGATGAAGTCCACCCAAGAGGAACCAGCGACTCCGGCCCAAAGTCTTTCATCCTCCGTCTTTGCCTGGGATTTGCTCTGGCTAAGCTGGCGCTCAAGAACGCTCAGGAACGGCTGGTCTGCGCAGAACCCGGCCAGCCACTTGACCTCTCCCGAGTCGTCGTTTGGACTTCGGCCGGTTTTGAATTGCGCAAGGGAATCCTCCACTTCGGTCGTGTCGACCTGCATAAATCCAACGGCAGGCGAGTATTCATGCCGGATGTGCACTGTGGAGTGTGCCGGAAAAGTCTGCGTCCAGTGGTATTGCAGATGAACGGTCCACTGGCCTGCAGGAAGCTGGTCGTAGAGCTTGAAGATGCCCGCTTTGGTGAGTCGGTCTCTCGCCGTCTTTGGCAGCCGGGAGAAATCGGGCGTGTTTATCACCTCGTAGCCCTTCGAATCATTCTTGTCTTCAAAGTGGCCAAAGGTTGGAATGTCGATCTTGTTCTCTTTGAGGACGACGGTTACATCTTTGTCGTTGAGCGTCGCCTTCGCCTCGGATTCATAGTGAATGGGCTTGCCATCGACCCAAAGTTTGAAGCTTTGGAAAGACTGCTCATCCGGTGAAGGTCCTTCGACAAAGCCGTTACTATATGGCGGGATGGGAAACGCAACCTCCGTCGTCACATCCTGATCGGAATCGTTGCGAAAGTCGTAATCGACGACCACTTTCTTGTCGCTGATGCGCAGAACCTCTTTGGCCATCACAATCCGCGTCTCGCGGCGGGGTACAAGGCCCCCGGCTGCGATGGAGGCGTCCGAATCGTCGGCCAGCGCGGAACAAGACGCGGCGAGCACAAGAACCGCCGCCAGGATTTCAAAACAGCAAACAGCTTTCCGGTTCATGGCGGCAAGTATGCCATATCGCCGGGGGAGCTTCAATCGCCGGGTGCCACACCCTTTTAATGATTACCAAAGCCGGGTGCCCCATCCTTGCTGTCATCCTGAGCGAAGCGTAGCGGAGTCGAAGGACCTGCTTCTTGCATATCCGTCGCAAGGGTGGGAGACCACGAACCACCGACAGGCCGATTCCAGTTTCCGACGCTGTGGACGGGAAGACCCGACCCCGGTATAGAATTCTCATTCAATGACGAACGCGGTTCGAAGCCCATAGTTGTTTGATAAACGGTAGGGGAGATTCTCCATGAAGATTGGAACAGGCATGGAAGCGGGAAGGCGCGCGCTGCGTGTTGGCGCCGCCGCTGGCCTTTGCGTGCTAGCGATGGGTGCGATTGGCACAGAGCAGGCAATTGCGCAGACGCCGCTGCAAGTGGCGGAGATCGTCAAGACGCTCGCCGGCAACTCCCAGGCTGTTATCGGGCGGCTGGGGGAACTGGATCGGCTGCCGGCCGACGAATGGCGCTTTCATGCGGGCGACTTGGCTCATGGAGAGTCGGCCGATCTGGACGATTCGTCATGGCAGGTGGTGAAGGCGGGCGCGACCGCGCCGCAGGATGCGGTATGGTTCCGGCGGTGGATTGAAGTGCCGCCAAGCCTGCATGGATACGACCTGACGGACGCCACCGTGTGGTTCCACCTGGGGGCTACCGCCAATGGCCCCATCCCGGAGATCGTCTATTTCAACGGCCGGCGCGTGGCTCTGGGGGACGATCTGGAGCCGATCGTTCTCTTCGACAAGGCCAAGCCCGGCGACAAGGCGCTGGTGGCCGTCAAGCTGCTGCACACCGTGGATCTGAAGCGATTCACCGGCGCCGATCTTAAGATAGATTTCGCCGCGAACCGCCCCAATCCGGCGGATTTGCGGATAGAGTTTCTTACCGCGGCGGCGTTAATTCCGAGTCTCTCGCAGAATGCTGCGGCGGATCGGATTGCGCTGGAGACGGCCATCGGCGCGGTCGATCTGGCTGCGCTGGACGCAAGGAATCAGACTAACTTCGATGCATCGCTCAGGCAGGCGCAGGCGGCTATGGAGGCCCTCAAGCCGCTGGTGCAACAGGCGACGATGCACCTGACCGGCAACGCGCATATCGATGCGGCGTGGCTGTGGCCGTGGACCGAGTCGGTGGATGTGGTCAAGCGTACCTTCGGCACCGCGCTACAGTTGATGAACGAGTATCCCGATTACACCTTCACCCAATCCGCGGCGCAGTACAACGCCTGGATCGCGGAGAAGTACCCGCAGATGAACGCGGAGATCAAGCGGCGCATCCAGGAAGGGCGCTGGGAGATTGTGGGCGGAATGTGGGTGGAACCGGACTTAAATATGCCCGACGGCGAGGCGCAGGTGCGTTCGATCCTGGTGGGCAAGCGGTGGTTCCAGAAGGAATATGGCGTCGATGTGCGGATCGGCTGGAATCCGGATTCCTTCGGATATAACTGGCAGTTGCCGCAGATTTACAAGAAGTCGGGCATCGACTACTTTGTAACTCAAAAGACCCGCTGGAACGACACCAATCAGTTTCCCTTCAAGCTCTTCTGGTGGGAGTCGCCGGACGGCAGCAAGGTCCTGACTTACTTTCCCCACGACTATGGGAACGGCAACCTCAACCCGGTGCGCCTGGCAATCGATTTGGCCGCGGCGCGAAGCCAGGCTTCCGGCCTGACGGAGATGATGGACCTGTACGGGATCAGCGACCACGGCGGCGGACCGACGCGCGCGATGCTCGATGAGGGCTTGCATTGGATGCAGCCGGACAAGATTGTCCCCAAGATGCAATTCGGAACCGCGCAGAGTTACTTTACCGGCGTCGAGAGCAAGTTAGCTGCCGACTCGCCGGTGTGGGATTACGACTCGATCGCCAGGGGATACCAGGCGCCGGATTCTCCAGGGGATGGGAAGGTCGCGATTCCAACCTGGAAGAGTGAATTGTACTTTGAGTATCACCGCGGAGTTATGACCACCCAGGCCAATCACAAGCGCAACATGCGCGATAGCGAGGAGCAGGCTCTGAATGCCGAGAAACTCGCGTCGCTGGCCTGGCTGGATGGCGATCCATACCCTGCCGACCGGCTTACCGAGGCTTGGAAGAAGATCGCGTTCAACGGCTTCCATGACCTGGCGGCGGGCTCGGGCATCGCCGTCATCTACAAGGAGGCGCAGCAGGATTACGACCAGGTGCGCTGGGCGACGAACGAGATTTCACAGCAGGCGCTCAAAACGCTTGCGGCGCGGATCGATACGCACGCAGCAAGCGGAGTGCCGGTGCTGGTTTTCAATCCGCTGGCCTGGGAGCGTTCCGGTCCGGTGACGGTCGATGTGCAGTTGCCGGCGCCGGCAAGGAACGGCGTATCTGTGCTGGACAAGGCCAATCGTGTCGTGCCTTCACAACTGCTCGACAGCGATGCGGCGACCAACAGATACCGGTTGCTCATCGAGGCGCGCGATGTGCCTTCGCTGGGTTACAAGGTGTTGCATATCGTGCCGGGCGCAAAGCCTTTTGCGAGCGATCTGAAGGCGGAAGGCCTGACGCTGGAGAACTCCACGCTGAAGGTTACTGTCGATCGCGAGACGGGTTGCATCGCGAGCCTTTACGACAAGAAGGCTCACTTCGAGGCGTTGGCTCCGGGCGCATGCGGCAACCAGTTGCAAACCTTCAAGGATCTGCCCAAAGAGTACGATGCGTGGAACATCGATCCCGGCACGCTCGATCGTGTTACTTCGATCGACAAGGCCGATTCGGTGGAGCTGGTTGCAAAAGGACCGCTGCGCGGCGCGATTCGCGTGACGCGCAGTTGGCAAAGCTCGAAGTTTGTGCAGGAGATAACTCTCGATGCGGGCGCGGACCAAGTGGATGTGGTCAACGACATCGACTGGCATGAGACGCACGTGCTGCTGAAGGCGGCATTTCCGCTTGCCGCCGCGAGCGGCAAGGCGACCTACGAGATACCCTACGGAAGCATCCAGCGCCCCACCACACGCAACAACAGTTGGGAGCGGGCGCAGTTCGAGGTGCCTGCATTGCGCTGGGCCGACCTGGGCGATGGGCAACACGGCTTCAGCCTGTTCAATAACTCCAAGTATGGATATGACGGCAAAGACAACGTGCTGCGCATCTCGCTCCTGCGCTCGCCCACGTGGCCCGATCCGGACGCCGACCGCGGACACCACCACTTCACCTACGCGCTGTATCCGCACGCGGGCGATTGGAAGCAGGCTCTGACGGTGCGCCGCGGCTACGAGTATAACTACCTGCTGCAGGCAACCGAGGTGCAAGCTCACACTGGCAGCCTGCCGGCAGAGCATAGTTATGTAACCGTGAAGCCTGAGAACGTGGTGCTGACCGCCCTCAAGAAGGCAGAGGACGCCGATGGACTGATCTTCCGAATGTATGAGTGGGCCGGAGAAAATCGCGAGGTTGAGATCCATCTGCCAAGTGGAGCGACCGGAGCCACGGTCACTAACTTGATGGAAAAGCCGGAAGGCGTCCCGCTGACTATTGCGGACGATACAGTCAGAGTGCCGATTCATCCGTACGAAATTCTGACTGTCTGCGTGGAGTATCCCGCTAAGCGGTAGTTCAACTTCGCCGGGGCGCCGCAGGTCTCGCCCGCCTGGGCAGAGAGACCGGGAGTGCTGCCACCGCAAACCTGCTGCGCCGCGAGATGCTTGCGACACAGAAGCAGCCGGCGGCTGCCTTTCGATTCCTACTCCCTGTTCTTCAGCCCTTGGCAAGAGCGAAGCGGCGGTTGACTTCATGCCAGTTGACCACGTTCCACCAGGCGGCGAGGTACTCGGGGCGGCGATTCTGATACTTGAGGTAGTAGGCGTGCTCCCAGACGTCGTTTCCGAGGATGGGGTAGAGGCCCTGGGTGAGAGGCGAATCCTGGTTGGGCGTGGAGAGAACCTTGAGCTTGCCAGCAGAGAAGACGAGCCAGCCCCAGCCGGAGCCGAACTGCTTGGCAGTGGTCTCGTTGAAGGTCTTCTTGAAGGTCTCGAAGTCGCCGAAGTCGGCGGAGATCTGACTGGCAATGGCGCCGGAGGGGTAACCACCGATGCCGGGGGCGCTGACGGGGCCCATCAGCTTCCAGAACGCGGTATGGTTGGAGTGGCCGCCGCCGTTGTTGCGGACCGCGGTGCAAATCTCCTCGGGAACCTGGGCCAGGTCGCGAACCAGCTCGTCAACGGACTTGGCGGCAAGATCGGGATGGTTGGCCAGGGCGGCGTTCAGGTTGTTCACATAGGCCTGGTGGTGCTTGCCGTGGTGGATCTTCATCGTCTCCGTGTCGATGAACGGTTCGAGGGCTGCGTAGTCGTAGGGAAGCGGGGCGAGTTCGTAAGCCATAAGGGAAGTCTCCTCGGTTTGGATTGTGATGCTGTCCGGGCAGGACGGCAGGCTTGGTTACAATGGTGGAGTAAAGGTTGACGCCAGGTGACGCCACCGAACAACTGATGCAATTTAGATGCGTTTACCGGAGCATCCGTCGCTTCAACGAAAGGAAATCGTACAAATCAATATGACTTCCAGCCTCGCGGAACAATCTTCCGGCCAACCAGCGCTCGACCAACTGTCCATCGACACCTTGCGTCTGCTCGCCGTCGATGCCGTGGAGAAGGCCAAAAGCGGCCACCCCGGCGCTCCGCTGGGCTGCGCGCCTATCGCCTATGTGCTCTTTCACAAGCTGATGAAGCACAATCCTGCGAACGCGAAGTGGGCGGACCGGGACCGGTTTGTGCTCTCCAACGGCCACGCCTCGGCGCTGCTTTATTCCACGCTGTTCCTCACCGGCTACGACGTGACGCTGGACGATCTGAAGAGCTTCAGGCAGTGGGGTTCGCGGACCCCCGGCCACCCCGAGCGGGGCGACACGGATGGCGTGGAAGTGACCACCGGCCCGCTGGGGCAGGGTGCCGGCATGGCCGTGGGCATGGCGATGGCGGAGCGTCACCTGGCGGCGGTTTACAACCGGCCCGGCTTTGAGGTGGTGGATCACCACACCTATGCGCTGGTGAGCGACGGCGACCTGATGGAAGGCGTCTCGCACGAGGCCTGCGCTCTGGCCGGGACGCTCGCGCTCGGCAAGCTGATCTTTCTCTACGACGATAACCTCATCTCGCTGGACGGGCCAACCAGCCTGAGCTACAACGACGACGTGCTGGAGCGCTTTAAGGCCTATCACTGGCACGTGCAGCGGGTGGCCGACGGCAACGACCTGGCGGCTATCGAGGCGGCCGTCGAGGCGGCCAAGGCGGAGACGGCCAGGCCGTCGATTATCGCCGTGCGCACGGTGATCGGCTACGGCAGCCCCAAGGCGGGCAGCAACAAGTCTCATGGAGAGCCGCTGGGCGCTGAAGCCGTAGCGGCGACCAAGCGGTTTTTCGGATTCCCTGAGGACCAGAGCTTTGTGGTTCCCGAGGACGCGCTGGCCAACTGGCGTCAGGCCGAGGGGCGCGGCGCGGAGCTGGAAGCCGCCTGGAAGGCGCTCTTCGCGGGCTATGCGGCGGCCAACCCGGAGCTGGCGGTGGAGTTCGAGCGCACCCAGAGCGGCGCGCTCAAGCCGGGTTGGGAGAAGACGATTCCCAGCTTTGCGCCGGGCAAGCCGGTGGCTACCCGCAACGCCGGCGGAGAGATCATGAACGCCCTTGCCGGCGCTGTGCCGGAGCTTTTCGGCGGGGCCGCGGACCTGACCTCATCGACGCGCACCATCTTCAAGCCGGGGGAGAGCTTCCACGTCGATCCGGCCGGCCGCAATGTCTTCTTCGGCGTGCGCGAGTTTGGCATGTGCGCCGCGGTGAACGGGATTGCCGCCCACGGAGGGCTGATTCCCTTCGCATCGACTTTCTTTGTGTTTTCCGACTACGCCAAGCCGGCCATTCGCCTGGCGGCGCTCATGCAGGTGCACGCGCTCTTCGTCTTTACCCACGACTCGATCGCCCTGGGCGAGGACGGGCCGACGCACCAGCCCATCGAGCACCTGATGGCGCACCGGGCGATTCCGGGGCTTACCGACTTCCGCCCGGCGGACGCCAACGAGACCGCCGCGGCCTGGAGGCTCGCCCTGGAGCGCCGGGGGCCGAGCTTCTTTGCGCTCACACGGCAGAACCTGCCGATCATCGATCCGGCGGGGCGCGACCTCTACGCCGGAGTGAGCCGCGGCGCCTATGTGCTCGAAGATGCATCCGATCCGCAGGTGGTGCTGATCGGCGCCGGCTCCGAGGTGTGGCCGGTGCTGGAGGCCGCCAAGCTGCTGGCCGCCGAGGGCATTCGCGCTCGCGTGGTCAGCTTTCCCAGTTGGAAGCTCTTCGAGGAGCAGACGGCGGAGTACAAGGCCAGCGTGCTGCCGCCGGGCGTGCCCCGGCTGGCCGTCGAGGCCGGAGCGACGATGGGCTGGTGGAAGTACGTGGGCCTGGACGGCAACGTGATTGGGCTGGACCGCTTTGGAGCTTCCGCGCCGGGGCCGATTGCGATGGCGAAGTTTGGATTTGGCGCGGAGAACATTGCGGCGCGGGCAAAGAAGCTGGTGAAGTAGGAAGTCGGCCGGGAGAGGCAAGACGAAAGAGGAGCCGGGATGGCATACGAACCGCAAATGACGGCCCTTGCGAAGGGTGCAATGGACTTACACGGACAGCTGAAGGAAGTGATCTTCCTGAGCAAGAACAAAGACAGCGTCCTTGTCTTTTCAGACGGAACTGCATTGCCGGTTCAGCATGGAAGTCATGGGTATGACATAAGACGAGAGCCTTACGCTTTGCGGGTTGCGGCCGGGCTGGGAGGAACAGACCCGTTCTCTCTGTTGGCTTTCGGCTACAGCGGAACCGGCCCCGCCTGCTACGCGACGTTTCTGCGCGCAGCCGGATTTAAGCAAACTGATGTCGTGGACATCGAGCCGCCTTTGAAGTTGAGAGCCGACGGGAGCAAGGTCGGGGGCGCGAGACGGCAGGCAAAGCGGGAGACAGAGGTTTCCGGCAAATCGCTTGAAGAGGCCAGGCAGAAGATTCAAGAGCCTGGGGAAGCCGGCACTTGCATTGTTCGCGAGGAAGTCCTTTGCGATGGCTCTGAGGCGACAAAAACAGTGACCGTGGACACTGTTTCCCCGGAGGAGGCGGAGAAGACGGCCAAAAAGCAAATCCCGTTTCTGCTGAGATACTGGGCCGCGAGGTTGTGGACAAACAGATAACTCAGACTGAGAAGTTCGACGCGACAAGTAAGACTGAAGCATCTGAAATAGCGCTGAAACGCATTGGGGCGCGGCAGTCTTCTTTCAAGTCGCTGGCCGGAATCTCGTGTGCGGTGAAACCTCGCCGAGGCATCTTCGGACGGGGCAAGAGGACCGGCAAATGGGAAGCCGCGTACACCATCCAGCGCAAGGAGATTACGCTTCGCTACCGGCCGCTCGCGGTATTCAAGATCCACTACGGACCCAAGAAACTCAAGTGCAACGAGTGCGGCAATACGATGACCTCGACAACGGAGGGGGTGAATTATGTCGGCGGAAGGCCCTCGGCTGAATCGGCCCTGTTGAAGCTGCGCTGCGAGAAATGTAACATCACGCGTTTCGAAAAACGCTGGGAGATCGAGGGCGAATGGATTGCGTGGGAGGATGGAAGCAATACGGTGCTTTGATTTGACCGGATGGAATTCTCGCCCTCCCTGCGCCGGGTTTCAGCCGGCCATGCGCCGCGGTTTCCGGAACTTGAAAGGAACTTCTCTTGAAACTCGTCATCGCTTCCGACCATGCGGGATTTCCTCTGAAGGAGGAGGTTCGCGCCTTTCTTGCCCAGGCCGGCCACGAGGTGATCGACCTGGGGGCTTATAAGCCCGATCCGCTGGACGACTATCCCGACTTCGCGGAGAAGGTGGGCTTGGCGTTGAAGCGGGGCGATGCGCCACGCGGGATTCTTATCTGCGGCTCCGGAGTGGGTGTGTGTGTGGCGGCCAACAAGATTCCAGGCATTCGCGCGGGCATGTGCCACGATACTTACTCGGCGCATCAGGGCGTGGAACACGACGATATGAACGTGATTGTGCTGGGCGCGCGTGTTATCGGCTCGGCGCTGGCCTTCGAGGTGGTGAATGCCTTTGTCGGCGCAAAGTTCATCTCGACCGAGGAGCGGTTTGTGCGGCGGTACAAGAAGGTGCTGGCCATTGAGGCCAAGTATCAGCGTGGAGACGGCGGGGCGAGGCCGGCATAGAGACACGCAGGTTTGCAGTGCTCATAATATGTGCTAGTTCATTCATTCCGGAAGTCGCTCAGGAAACCTCATCGAGTATTCATCTTCGCAGCGCATGCTGAAAGGCGCGATGTTTCCCTTCGACGTGATTCTCTTCGATGTGGGCGGGGTTCTGCTCACCAATGGCTGGGACCACCGCGAGCGCGCGGCGGCGATCGAGCATTTTCACCTGGATCTTGCGGAGTTCGAGGCCCGGCATCCTGCGCCTGGCGACACCTGGGAGCGGGGCGCGATCTCCATCGCATCTTACCTGGACGCAACCGTATTTTATGAGCCGCGCAGCTTTTCTCGCGAGGATTTTTTTGCTTTTATGCTGACCCAGTCGAGGCCGCAACCGAATGGAGCGCTGGAGATCCTCAAGGAGCTTTCCGCGTCCAATAAGTGTTTGCTGGGCGCGCTGAACAACGAGGCGCGGGAGACGAATGAGTTCAGATTCAAGCATTTCGGCTTGCGCAATTATCTGAAAGTTGTACTGAGTTCCTGCTATCTGGGCCTGCGCAAGCCGGAGCCGGCTATATTTCGCCGCGCGCTGGATATTCTGGGCGGGCCGGCGGAGCGGATCCTGTTTATCGACGATCGGGCAGAGAATGTGGCCGGCGCGGCGGCTGCCGGGATAAAAGCGATCCGGTTCGAGGGCGCGGATGCTTTGCGGCGGGAGTTCGAGAGTTTGGGAGTCTTGTAAATCAGTTGGTATGTGCGCCGGTTAGGCGTCAGGGAGTCTCTGCATAAGTCTGTGTCTCGATCCGACCTATCTCTGCGCGTCTTGGCGAGCGCGCTTGGCCGCAACCCAGCCCTCTTTCGAGATCTGACGGGCTCTGGCCACGGCCAAAGCTCCGGCCGGCACGTCCTTGGTGATGCAGGAGCCGGCGCCGATGTATGCCCCATCCTCGACTGTGACCGGGGCGACCAGGGTTGAGTCGCTGCCCACAAAGACACTCTTGCCGATGCGCGTCTTGTGCTTGTGAATGCCGTCGTAGTTGCAGGTAATGACTCCCGCGCCGATGTTGCTGCCCTCGCCGACCTCGGCGTCGCCCAGGTAGGTGAGGTGGTTGGCCTTTGCGCCCTTGCCCAGCCTTGTTTTCTTGGTCTCGACAAAGTTGCCCACGTGGGCGCCCTCGCCGATCTCGCTGCCCGGCCGCAGATGAGCGAAGGGGCCGATTTTGGCTCCATCCGCAACCTTGCTTTCAGCCAGCACGCAGCTCTGACGAATCAGCACATTGTCGCCCAGCGTACAGTTCTCGATCACCGTGTAGGAGCGGATGACGCAATCGGCGCCGATGCGCGTCGAGCCCAGCAACTGTACAAAGGGTTCGATGACCGTATCGGGCGCAACCTCGACTCCGGCGTCGATGACGCAGGTATCGGGGCGGAAGATGGTGACGCCGGCGGTCATGAGGCGGCTGGCCGCGGCTGCGCGCAGCGTCGCGTCCAGGGCAACCAGTTCGGCGATGGTGTTGGCGCCCAGCACCTCGGCTGCATCGGCTGCCTGAATGGCTACCACGCGCTCACCAGCGGAGCGCAGCAGGGCTGCCATATCGGTGAGAATCACCTCGCGGTTGGCGTTGTCGGCGGTGAGCTGGCCCAGATGCGCCAGCAGCGGCGCGGTCCGGAAGGCGTAGATGCCGGAGTTGATCTCGCCAATGCTCTGCTGCGCATGCGAAAGTGCCTTCTGCTCGACAATGGCCTCGACCTCCGGCGAATCGGGCGCCGCGCGCACGATGCGGCCGTAGCCAGCGGGGTCGGCGGGAGCGGCGGTGAGGATGGTCATCGCCGCCTGCTGGGCCTGATGGAACTGCCAGAGCCGCTCGATGGTCTCCGGACGGATGAGCGGCACGTCGCCCGAGAGCACCAGAATGTTCTCGTAACTGGCGATGGCCTCGCTCGCGCATTGAATGGCGTGGCCGGTGCCAAGTTGTTCGGCTTGCTCGACGAAATGAACGCCGGCGCCAGCCACCGCTGCCTTTACCCGCTCGGCCTGGTGGCCGACGACGACAAAAATGTCGGCCGGAGCCACCACTTTGCCGGCGGCGGCAATCACATGAGCCAGCAGCGGCTTACCGCCAATTTCATGCAGCACCTTGGGCCGGCGCGATTTCAGCCGGGTTCCTTTGCCCGCCGCCATGATGACTACGGCCAGCCTTGCGTTCGATTCCATGCTCCGCTCCCGAAACAGAAACTATCCTTCCCCATTGTAGTTTCTTTGTCCAAGCCACCGAACGGCGCAGAGGCGAAGCTGTCACCGCACGAAACAAGGAAACTGAGACACACTTTGAGACTTACGCCGCGCGCCAAAAAGCGCGAAGAAGAGGTGTTTTCCGGCTAGAATGGCTCCCTTTGGGGGCCAAAAAGTGGGGAAAATCTGGGGTTTTCGATTACTGATTCGTTAACAGGTTGAAATTGCAAGTCGTTGAAACTGAGCATGTTAAAGGCTGCGTAAGGGTCAAAGAACGGCCTCCGCGGGGTAGGGGGGGGTGGGGTGGGCGACTCTTTTGGAGAAGAGACGGCGAAAATGACCGGAGACGAGGGACTAAGGGACCAAGGGACTGGGGACTAAGGGACTAAGGGCGCGGGATTGAGAGCGCCGGTGATTGGGGGGTGGTCATATGGGCCTCGGGTTTGCGACTGATTCCATTGTGCGCCGGAGGGGGAAAATCATCCGCAAAATGCCGGGGTGCGGCGCCCGGCCACCCGCCGATACAACTCGGGAGCGGTACAATTCAGACAATTCGGTCCCCCAAAAAGGGCGATTCCGGTGAAAGGGTCAGGCGGTGAGTGTTTTCAAATTAGCTGCCATTTTGTTTATCGCTTTGTTCTATGCCCTGTTTTTTGGCAAGAGCATCCTGCTCTATTGGAAAGATGGGATCAACCCATTTGTCCTGGGAAAAGACAAGGGTAAAGTCAATGCCACGATCGAGAGATTGTTTCCGGCAGGGCTGCTTTATTGGACCATTGAGGTCTTTGGCGTGTGCTTGGGTCTTCCGGCGCTCCTATGGCCCAAAGCGGCTTTTTCCACAACCACTGACAATACTTCCCTAAAGGTCACGGGCATGATCGTTCTTGCCCTGGGCTTTGCCTTGTTCCTATCCGCCTTGATCTCTTTTGGAAGATCGTGGAGGGTTGGCATCTATAAGAAAGCACCTGGGGAATTGGTGACGCGAGGGGTCTTTCAATTCACCAGGAATCCTATCTTCGTTTTCATCGACCTGCTTTTTATAGGGATATGGATGGTTCTTGGAAATTTCTTCTTCCTGCTGGCAGCATCGATCGCGGTCGCCGTTATGGACTATCAGATTCGGCAGGAAGAGGAGTATCTTTCCTGCCTTTATGGCGAAAGCTATCGGGTATATAAGGCCAAAGTGAATCGATACTTTGGCGGGCGGCTGTGACCGCCGGGCGCATGTTGAGATTCTTCGTTTTCCAGAGCTATCCCAGGTCCGAAAATCCGGACCTGGGGCACCCAGATTATCTACTTATTCAGATCTGGGCCACCGCCCTGCCGCCGATCTCCTGCGGCACCATGGGCCAACGCGATTTGAGCTGGTTTCCGTTGCCCGCGGCTATGATGACTACTGCCAGCTTTGAACTTGATTCCACTTAATAACTCTTTCAGAACGTTGTTGAATAGACAGTCCCGGTATCCGAACCTAAATCTTAGGTCTCAGTTTTCATTCATCCCACGCAACGGCAGGTTCTCGAAAACGGTCAAAGCCAGTATGTAAAGGAGTTGAAAATCGTATTCGCGTCCTAGCTTCGGCGTCCAGTAACGGCCATGAGCAAGCCAATGGCGAAATTTGAACGCGCTGCGCAATTCTCCAATGAGTTGATGCGCTCCTGATGCATGACTACTCCATGCGTCAAGAATATCTTTCTCAAGACTCACATACCTCTGATCTTGCTTGTACAGTGCGCGAAAAGCCCGTGAGAGATCGTCTTTGAGCCGCTTGCGGCAGCGAAATTGGTAATCCAATTGAAATGCAGCCTCGATCTTCGTCAATAGATCGAGAGACGAACGCAGATCAGTTTCCTTAATATAATCAGCAAGACCAACATCGAGCATGGGTCCGGAAAATACGTCAAAGCGCGACAAAGATTTCGGCGAAAACACGCTGAGGTAATGATTGAACGATTCAACGGCATCGTTATGATACTGTGCAGCCCATTCAAGCGAGGTGAGCCGCGACGGGTTGCCAGGACTCTCATCCATTCGTCACTTCCATGATGAGTTGAAAGAAACTTTCCTCAGTAATCTCAACCAATTGCCGCTCGGGCGGTCGGGCAAGAATTCTCCACGCCCATTCGATCTTGACTGGCTGCTCAGTGGACTCAGCCTGCGGTATTCCACCTTTGTGTATTCGAACCGTCACCCGCGGCACTGCTGAGATACGGTCTTTATTCGCTAGCACAAGACTTGATTTTCCTGCGGACCCGATCACATCCACCCACCCTTTGAAACCGATAAAGAGAGTACCTGTGGGCACAAGGTCCACCTCCTGGCGGCCAATGCGAAGAATCATTTGCCGCGCCTGATAGGAACCTATGTCCCTTTCGTTCAAGTCGATAGACTTATACCGAATAGAAATCTGACCCGATGAGATGTACTTGTTGAGCATGGATTCGATCTTGATGTAGAGTGCATCCAGATGGGCTAGCCACTCGTCGCGCTCTTGCTCCCAATTGACTTGGCCCTCATTGGAGGCACCTCTCCGTTGGCGCTCTACGAATTCATCGAACTCCTTGACTGTCATGGATTCCCTCCCCGGCAACTACTTCTCTATCGCGCGCTGCCGACATTTTACCACCCTCAGCCTGATCTATTTCTGTTCGGTTGCGCCTGGCTTTCCCGGCATCGGAATCGTAATGTCGATCGGCTGCGGCGGGCCCAGCTTCAGTTCCTCCAGCCCCGGCTTGATCTCCGGTCCGTTGCCCACCACCAGCACGGCTAACTTGCCGGGGTGAATGTACTGCTTGGCCACGCGATCCAGATCGGCCAGAGTTACCTTCTCCAGCGCAGCCTTGTAAGTCTCCAGATAGTCCGGCGGATAACCATAGAACTCCAGCTTCACCCGCTCAGCGAGCACCTTTTCCCTGGTGTCGTAGCGGAAGAGGAAGGAGTTGAGGATGTTGTCCTTGGCGCGGTCCAGCTCGACCTGGGTGAACGGCCTCGAGTTCAGCCCGTCGATCTCGGCCAGCGCGGCCTTGGTGGCATCCACAGTGGTGGCGCTTTTGGTGAGCACGACCACGCGAAAGGTAGCCGGATGGTCATAGGCGAAGCTCATTCCGCCGCCGACCGCATAGGCCAGGCCCAATTCGGTGCGCACCTTCTGGATGAGACGGCTGGCAAATCCGCCGCCCAGGATCTCGTTCATCACCGCAATCGCGGGAACGTCGGGGTTGCGGCGATCGGTGCCCAGGCCCACAATCTCCACGTTAGACTGGTTCACGTCTTCCTTGTCGATAAAGGAGAGGCCGGGCTTGGGTCCGGCAAAGACGTCGTGGCGGGCGGGCGCTGGCGTAACGGGCGGCAGCCCTTCAAAGGCGGCGCGCAGCTTGGCCTCCATGGCCACGGGATCAAAGTCGCCGCCGACGCTGACGATCAGCTTGCCGCCGAGGGTGCGGTCGTGCCAGGCCTTCAGATCGTCCACGGTGACCGCGCCGATGGTGGCCAGTTCGGGCTGGCGGGTATAGGGGCTGTTGGCTCCGTAGACCAGCTTGGTAGCCTCGCGGCCGGCGATCTCGTTCTCATCGTCGTTGCGCCGGACGATGTTCGTGGCTGCCTGCTGCTGGGCCAGTTGCAGCTTTTCGGCGCTGAACTTGGGGTGCAGCAGCAAGTCCAAAGCCAGCGAAAAGACCTGGTCCGAGTCGCCCTTGAGCGAGTCCCAGGAAAGGGAGGTGGAGTCGACGTCGCCCGCGGTTTCGATGTGCGCGGCCTTGGCCTCGAGCAGATCGTCCAGGGCGTCGCCGTCCATATTGGCTGTGCCGCTGGTCCGCCACGCATCCCCATAGAGTTCCACCAGGCCCGTTTTGGCCGGATCTTCGTCGCGCGAGCCGCCCGGAATGAGCACCGATCCGGAGACGAAGGGCAGCTCGTGATCCTCCTCGAGGAAGAGGACGATGCCGTTCTTGAGCTCGATGCGCTTGGGCTGCTGGGGCTTGAAGTCGTGCAGCTTGGGGATGGGAATCTTCTCCCAGGGCTTGGCGGAAACCTCTGCGACAGGGGCGGGAGGAGCGGGAGTCACGGGAGCGGCAACAGGGACAGGAGCTTGCTGCATAGCCTGGCGGCAACCACCCAGAGCTATGCTCATCAATCCTGCAAGGACAATCTTCTCCAGCTTCTTCATTGCGCGCCTCCGTCCTTCGGTGCCGCCGCCGATTGCTGCGCCGTTTCGATCCAGGCCTCGGTGCGGTTGCTGTCTACAAATACTTTGCTGGCCACGCGGCGAATGTCTGCCTTGGTCACCTTGTCTACGCGGTCAAGTTGCAGGAAAAGCTGGCGCCAGTCGCCGTAGCGGGTCTGGTACTCGGCCAGATCGTTGGCCAGCCCCTGGTTGTTGGCCAAGCCGCGCAGCAGGTCGGCGCGGGTGCGGGTCTTGTACATGGCCAACTCGTTGTCGGTGACGTCGGCGGTCTTGAGCTTGTCTATCTCCTTGTGGATGGCGTCGCGCATCTCCATGGGTGTGTGTCCCGGCAGAGGAACCGCATAGAAGACGAAGAGCCCCGGATATTTGTTGCCGGGGTAAGGGCTCACGCCCGCGGCCTCGGCGGCGATCTGCTGGTCGCGGACCAGGCTGCGATACATGCGCGAGACCCGCCCGTTGGATAGGATGTCGCTGATGGCGTCGTAGACCGCATCGTCGGGGTCGCGGTAGTCGGGCCGGTGATAGCCCTCGAGGTAGATGGGCTGGGTGGCCTCGCGAATGGCCACCGTCTTCTCGGCAAACTGCCTGGGCTCGACGGTGGTCATCTCCTCCGGCTTGGGCCCGCCGGGAACGAGGCTGAAATATCGCTCCAGCACCGGCAGCGCCTCGGAGGCCTTGACGTCGCCCACCACGGCCACCACGATGTTCGAGCCAACGTAATACTTTTTGTGGAACTCTAGGGCCTCGGTGGCGTTGATCTGGCCCACCTCGCTGGGCCAGCCGATGCCGCTGCGGCCGTAGTTGTGGGCCACGTAGGCGGTGGCCAGGAACTGCTCGAAGAGACGGCCCTCGGGGTTGGAGTCGGTGCGCATCCGCCGTTCTTCGATCACCACGTCGCGCTCCTTGTAGAACTCGCGGGGCACGGTATCAACGAGCCGGCTGCTCTCAAGCCAGGCCCACAGCTCCAGCCGGTTCTCCGGCATCGACCAGAAGTAAATCGTCTCGTCCAGTCCGGTTTCGGCGTTCATGCCCTCGGCGCCGTTGCGCTCGGCCACATCGGTGAACTGGTTGGGGATCACGTACTTGTGCGCCTCGGCCTGGGCTTCAACGAAGGCCTTCTTCAGCTCGGCCAGCTTCCGCGGATCGCGGCCCACGGCCTTGAGGTACTCGGCCTCGTAGGCGTCGTTGGCCGCCTCGACCTTGGCCAGAGCAACCTTTTCGGCGGCGTAGTCCGTTGTGCCGATCTCGCTGGTTCCCTTGAAGGCCAGATGCTCGAACATGTGCGCCAGGCCGCTCTCGCCCGTGGGGTCGTTCACGTCGCCGGCGTCGACAAACGTGGTATAGCTGAAGACCGGCGCCTCCGGCCGCTCGCAGATAATCAGGGTAAGCCCGTTGGGCAGCACCTTGGTGGTGATGCGCTGCTCGAAGCTCTTCAAATCCTGGGCCTTCGCGCCCGCCGCGGCCATGGCCACGGCCAGCAGCGCCAGAGCCAAAAACCGGAATGAAACTCTACCTTGCATCCAACCTCCTTGTTCGAGAAGCGCGCGACCGCACCCCGCACTCTACCAAGCTAGTGCCCTTGGCGGGAGGGGGTCAAACCGGGGGCCCGAGTGGCTTGACTTGACATTGGATTGTGTATAGTGTATTAGTATAGTAGACACTTCGATGAACCTGCGCATCAACTTCTCTTCCGGCGTGCCCATCTATCAGCAACTGATGGAGCAGATCAAGCACGCCGTGGAGACGGGAGCGATCCGGGGCGGCGAGCAACTGCCGACGATCCGCAAGATTGCCGAGGAGCTGACCATGAATCCCAATACCGTGGCCAGGGCATATCGCGAGTTGGAGCATGAAGGGTTCATCGAGGTACGGCACGGATCGGGAGCCTATGTTGCGGAGCGGGGAACGTCTACAGCGAAGGCTGCCGGGATTCGCCACGCGGGCGAGGTTTTGCGCCCGGCCATGGAGCAGGGCCTGGCTCTCGGCTTGTCGGAAGCGGAGCTTCGCCGGGTATTTGAAGACGAACTTGCGCGGCTGCAGGACGAAACGGCCGCGGAGCGGAGGCGCAATTGAACGACATTATCATCGCCGCTGACGGCCTTTCGAAGAGTTACGATGGCAAGCCAGCCTTGAGGAGCCTGCGTCTGGAGGTTCCGCGCGGATCGATCTGCGGTTTTCTGGGCCGCAACGGCGCCGGCAAGACCACCACGCTGAAACTGCTGCTGGGAATGCTCAGGCGGGATGCGGGAAGCATCCGGCTGTTTGGCGAAGCGGTCGAATCGGAGGCGTCGTCCATCGCGGCGCGACGCAGGCTGGGCTTCGTCAGCGAGGACAAGGAACTCTACCCCTTCATGAACGTCGACCAGACCATCCGGTTTACACGCCCGTTCTTTCCCGGCTGGCGGCGGGACCTGGAGGAAAAGTATCTCGATCTCTTCCAGTTGCCGCGCAAGAAGGCGGTGCCCAAGCTGTCCAAGGGAATGCGCACTCAGCTCATGCTGGTACTGGCCATGGCGCGCGGCGCGGAGTTGCTGATGATGGACGAGCCCACCGGCGGGCTGGACCCGGCGATGACGGAAGACGTGCTGCGGATTCTTGCGGATTTGGCCGCCAGCGACGGGACCACGATCTTCTTTTCGTCGCATCAACTGGCGGAGGTGGAGCAGATCTGCGACCGCGTCTGCATCATTGACCAGGGGCAGGTGGTGATCGATGGCGTGCTCGACGACCTGAAATACGACTACCGGCGGATTCTTCTGGTCTTCGAAGGAACGCCGCCGCGGGAGCTGGCCGGCTTGCCGGGCATCGATCATCTGCGCCAGCGCGGAAGGACGGCATCGCTGCTGGCGCATGGGGATATGGATGGCCTGGTGGAACGGGCGCGCGAGCTCGGGCCGACATCGGTGGAAGTGCGCCCGGTAACGCTGAAAGAACTGTTTCTGGATCATGTGAGGGGGGAGTAATGCTCTGGTACAAGGCTTGGCTTGAAACACGCTGGCGCTTCGTTTTTCTGGTTGGATCGATCGTGTTTATATGGCTCGCACCGCTATGGCTGCCTTCTTTCGGTTTCCGGCTGCCTCAGGGAGTTCCCGCGTCGAGGATATGGATGGGGGTTCATCTCGGCTCGGTGCTTCTTTACATCGTTGCGGCGAATTTTCTGGCCGGCTCCGGCGTTAATAGTCAGACCACTTACGCAGCAACCTCGGGGTTTCACGGCTCCATGCTGTTTACCTTGTCTTTGCCGGTCTCGCGGCGTCGGCTGCTGCTGGTGCGCGCGGGACTCGGCGCTCTTCAGACGAGCGTTCTGGTTGCCGTCATGGCGGGGTACACGCTCTTGCAGCGGCCGGGAGGCGCGAGCGCATTGCAAGCTATCGAGTACATTGCGCGCGCGATCGCCTGCACGATGGCGGTCTATGCTCTGTCGGTGCTGATGGCCTGCGTGCTCGACGAGATGTGGCAGTTCTACGCCGCATGCTTCTGCTGGATCGGGTTTTACTTGTTGCAGTCCAGATTCGCGGCCATATCGTGGATCAGCCCGCTGCGCGGCATGAGCCTGATCTCCTATCCGCTCGCCGCACCGATGCCGTGGGCTCCGATTCTGGCGTCTCTGGCGCTTGCCGGGGTTTTTCTGTGGGCATCGGTGGTGGTGTTGCACCGTAAGGAATACTGAGAGCACTCGCTCTTGCGGCGGGCGCCGGAACCATGGACTCAAGCGCCGCAAACCCCAGGGCAATCGCATGAACGGGGCACCCTCCCATTACCAGGTTTCGATCCGCCCCTCCAGGGCTGTATCTTCCTCCTGTAACGCATTCCCAGGGCTTTGCCCTGGGCTATTCTCCCTGCCTCCCTCCGGGAGGAGTGCGGGGAGAGGCTGCATGGAGGGGAGAACGGATTCCCAGGGTTTCACGCTCCGACCCCACGGACGAAGGCCTGTCTGTGGGGACCCCGGCGCTCCGACCCCACGGACGAAGGCCTGTCCGTGGGGACCCCGGTCCTGGGCTATTCTCGCTCCTCCCTACGGGAGGGACCGCCGTTCTTTACCGATGCAAGAAACGAATGGAGCCAGGTTCCGCCATAAAAACCGTTCCTGCGATTGCCGCCGCCGGGACCCTCGCAACACCATGAAGTAGCCGCCGCTCGATTCTTGATACCATGGAGACTCCATGCAGCACGACTCAGGAAATCCCCGCCCCGTCCTACTGCGGACAGAGAACCGTCCGCGAAATCGCCGCCGCCTCACGCCGCTCTGGCGCGCGGTGATCGAGGTTGTGTTTATCGTCTTTCTGTTTTATTCCAACCTGTTGATGGGCGAGTTCACGGCGACGAATGCGCGCGGAAAGAGCCTGGCGTTCGCCCTCCACGACATTTTTACAGGGACGAACTTCGCCATTGCCATGGTGTCGGCGCTGATCGGGTATCTGGTGTTTGAATATCTGCGCAAGAAGCTTTAACGCCGGGCGGCGTTGCTCGTCCATTCAGCAATGGGTCAATTCCCGAATAGCCGACTGACCCAACGGTACTCCAGTTCACGGCTTCGGACGTGGTGGGGGTTGGACTGACTGCCAAGTCCTGACCGCCCAATCTTCTTGATTAGCGTTTGAAAACAGAACTGTGCAGACTGACCGTGTGCCGAATGCTAGGTTCGAAGAGTTCAATACGAAATACTCCTCTCCTGTCTCGCGGCACTTGTTGCTGATGGTCGCTTGAGCAAAGTAATCCTCGCGCTCGACCAGATAGTCCGCGCGAGTCTTCTTCCTCATATTCTTCGCCGATTCGAATCCGCTGGCCGAAGAGGCGACCTCCAACCGATACGCAGTGAACCAAATCTCCCTCGGCGGGTCGACCGCACAAAGATCGCCATCGTCGTCAGGCTCGAAGTCGCTGAAGGAACCGGGGGTCTTGATCCTCCATCCCCCTGGCAGGGTGACGGTGACGTTTCCCCGCCTGTATCCGATAGTCGGCAGTCCCTCGATATGCGAATTCACCAACTCTGCTTCTGCCGTGCCTCGATTGAGCAATTCGAGTATCTGCTTCCACTCTGCCCAAGGGTATCGAAGAACGGGGTTGAGGACGTAGGCCCGGCGGAGGGAGCTAGCAACATCTTCCAATACGAGCGTCTCGTGATCGTCGACCGGAGACCGCCAGCGTACGTCTACCCACATCTGCGTCAATGCTCGTCAGAGGTAGTATTCAGCATTGAAGCCGGGCGTCCGCCACGCGAAGAAGTCCGTCCCGCTATTTCCATCCTGGGCAGTTCGTTGGAGCCACTCGCGATCGCGGGGACCGAGCGGCGTCAAAGCAGGCTGATCGACCTCGAATTGAGGATTGATAGGCAGGCAAAGTGCCGTCCCGGTGTCCGCGGAATCGAATGAACCGTCAAAGAAGGTGTTGGCAACAGCAGCCAGCCAAGCCGTCATCTCGGCATTCAGACTCTTCTCATCGCCCGTGAAGAAATATCCGGTCTCGTCGCCGTATTCCTCGTCGTCTTCAGCCGGACGTTCCCACCGAGCGTGAAACTCATGAGCCAGATCTTTGAGCAACGACGTCACAAAGACGTGATAACCAGGACCTACTGTCGTGGTGTTTGCCGACGCCACCAATTGCGATGGACCGACCAAAGACAGCTCAAATTCTTCAGCGGCAGGGTGTATCCGGCAAAAGAGTGTTGGCGTGGAATCAACAACCTCTCGTCTTGTCCTAGGCAGCATGTCGGAGTATTTGAGTCGCAGCCAGTTCTCTATCCGCTCGATCATCATTTCCCGGGTAGGCAACGGCTCTGAGAGGTGCGCAAGAAGGCGAATACCCAATGACATGGCGGTCTCCGGAGTTGTGCTGATTTTACTTCACAGACCAGCACGATTCTCACACTCAACTGAAGAGTTGGCTCAGAACGCCGCGTAAGCCCTGTATGACCGGCAAATCAGAAACTGACCTCGGCCGTACATTCGCTCTTCTTGACCCCGCCCCTTGCACCTCCGTATGCTTCAATGGTTTCCGCGTGGTGGATGGATCCCATCAGCCCACGCAGGGAGAACTCGCATGAGCACGACTTCCCCGGTCGCAACTCCCGCTTCCAGCTCCGATGCTTTGCCCTTCCTCGTTCGCCGCGCCGCGGTGCTGGGCGCCGGAACCATGGGTTCGCGCATCGCCGCGCACCTGGCCAACGCGGGAATCCCGACGCTGCTGCTGGATATGCTTCCGGCTGGCGAGGAGACTGCGGCTCAGGCTGCGCGCAACCGGCTGGCGCTGGCCGCGCTCGATAGTTTGGCCAAAGCCAAGCCCGCCGCCCTCTTTGAGCCAGCGCTGGCCGCGCTGATCTCTCCCGGCAACTTCGAGGGCGACCTGCCGAAGCTGGCCCAGTGCGACTGGGTGGTTGAGGCGGTGGCCGAAAACCTGGCCATCAAGACGGCCCTGCTCGAGCGCGTCGCGCCGCATCTTGCACCCCATGCCGTGCTCACCACCAATACCTCCGGCCTGCCGGTGACGCGGATCGCGGCGGCATTGCCCGCGCGCCGGGAGCGCTTCTTCGGGACGCACTTCTTCAGTCCGCCGCGCTATATGCGGCTGCTGGAGGTGATTCCAACCGCCGAGAGCGATGCGGCCGTGGTGGCTGCTTTTGCCGCCTTTGCCGATCGCGCTCTGGGCAAGCAGGTGGTCTTCGCCAACGACACGCCCAACTTCATCGCTAACCGCATCGGCATCTCGGTCATGTTCACCGCGGCGACCCTGATGCTGGAGCAGGGGCTGACCATCGAAGAGGTGGATGCGCTGACCGGCGAGGCTATCGGCTGGCCCCGCACCGGGACCTTCCGGCTGGCGGACCTTGTTGGCATCGACATTCTGGCCCATGTGGCCGCCAACTTCCCCCAGGGCGTGACGCCGGGCGGCCTTTCCGCCATTCTGGAGGAGATCGTGAAGCGCGGCTGGCTGGGCGACAAGGCCGGCCAGGGCTTCTACAGGAAGATCCCAGGCTCGGATGGGAAAGACGAGCGGCTGGTGCTCGACCTGGCCACCTTCGAGTACCGTCCCGCCGCCAAGCCGGCTCTGCCCGCGCTGGAGATGGCAAGGAACGCCGCCACGGCGCCGGAGCGGCTGCGGCTTATGTTGGCGAACGACCCGGCCAGGGACAAGGCTGCGGCCTTTCTGTGGCCGTTTTTGGCCTCGCTGTGGAACTTTGCCGCGGATCGCATCGGCGAAGCGGCTGGCGACGCGCCCTCCATCGACCTTGCCATGCGCGCCGGATTCAACTGGGAGCTGGGTCCCTTTGAGATGTGGGATGCGGCCGGGGTTCGCGACACGGTGGCACGCATGGAAGCGCTTCACCTGCCTGTGAGCCGAGACGTTGAAGATCTCCTGGATTCCGGTCCAAACTCCCAACCCGTTTCCTGGTACTCTCCTGACAGCCAACATTGCTATACCCCTCTCAAGGGCGGATATGAGCCGGTTGCTGTCGTCCCCGGCCACGCCCGCATTGCGGATTTCCGCCGGGCTAGTGGGCCTTCGCGTGGAGTTGTCCGCGCCAACCCCGGCGCTTCACTCGTCGATCTGGGCGACGGCATCGGCTGCATCGAGCTGCACTCGCTCAAGAACGCCCTCGGCGGCGACGTAATGGCCCTGGTCTCCGCGGTGCTCCATCCCTCCTCCGATGCGGTGCGCGACTTTGCGGGTTTCGTGATCTCAAGCGACCGCGAGAACTTCAGCGTTGGCGCCAACCTGATGCAGCTGCTGCTGGTCGTGCAGGAGGGCGAGTGGGAGGAGTTGGCCGCCGCCGTTCACGGATTCCAGCAGATGACAGCGGCCATCAAGTTCTGCCCGCGCCCGGTTCTCGCCGCGCCGTTTGGCCTTACGCTGGGCGGGGGCGCGGAGATATGCCTGCACGCCGCTCGCCGGCAGGCCCACGCCGAGACCTATATCGGCCTGGCCGAGGCCGGGGTGGGCCTGATTCCAGCCGGAGGCGGGACCAAGGAGATGGTGTTGCGGGCCGTGGACCAGGCCACCCAATTAGCGCCCGGTCACTCCGGAGCCCACAGCGATGCCCAGGGGGGACCCACTTCGTCGCTGGGGTGGCTGCGCGACCCGCCGTCCAGGTTCGCCCAGTCGGCGGAGCTGGCCACTGCGTTGCGGCGGAGCTTTGAGACCATCGCTCTGGCCAAGGTCTCCACCTCGGCCGCCGAGGCCCGGACGCTGGGTTTGCTGACTCCGGCGGACCACATCACCATGAACCGCGAGCGGCTGCTGCTGGACGCCAAGGCGCAGGTTGCAGCTCTGGTTTCCGTAGGCTACTCGGCGCCCCAGCCGCGCACGCAGATTCCCGCACCCGGCACGGCGGCGCTGGCTACGATGGAGACCGGCGTCTTCCTGATGGGCGAGGCCGGCTACGCCTCGGAGCACGATCAGAAGGTGGCTCGCTGGGCGGCCTACGTGCTGGCCGGCGGCCGGGTGACGGCGGGGTCGATGGTTAGCGAGCAGTACCTGCTGGACCTGGAGCGGGAGGCGTTTCTATCGCTGGCGGGCGAGCGCAAGACCCAGGAGCGGATCGCCTTTACGCTGAAGACCGGCAAGCCGCTGCGAAACTAGGCTTGAAGTAAAGCTCGATGGCTCGATGATGGGCAGAGGGAAAGTCTACATGGATCACGATGGCGCTACGCATGAAGCCAGCGAACAATCCGAGGTTGATCTGGCTGAGGGTTACCGCCGAATGGCCGCCGACCGGGAACAAGAGATGGAAGCAGAGGAATGGACGGAGGCGTTGGTGGGCGACGTTTTGGAGGTCCCCTAGGAACTGGCCTTGGGCGCTTGGATAGATTTGCCATGCTTCGAGTTGGCTTGAGAACGGGCGGATGGATGCTGGGCGGGTTGCTCTCCGCCTGCGCGCTGATCACGGCTCAACAGCCGCCGTCTCTCACGCAACTCACCGAGTCCGGCCAGATCCTCGTCGCCGGCCGCCCAACTCCTTACCTCATCCGCCACTTGCCGGTCAGTTCGTTTCCCGAGCTTCCCGCCGGAGTTCAAGCCCTGCTCAACCGGCGCGGCTGCATGATTCCGCAAACCTACGAGGCTCACCATCCGGAGAACGTGATTCATGCCAGCCTGGAGCGCGCCGGTTCCTCCGACTGGGCCGTACTCTGCTCGGCGCAGGGGACGGTCTCGCTGCTGGTCTTCTTTTCGAGCGCTCCAGCCGAGCTTGCAGTGTTGGCCTCTACGCCCGAGACCCAGCGCTTGCAAACCCACGACCCGACCGGCGTTCTCGGCTTCAACTGGGGCATCGATCCCGCATCGCCGGCGCAGGTCCGGGAGGCTCAATCCGGCATGAAGCCGCGTCCCTTGCGCCTGGACCACGACGCCCTGGCCGATTCGGTCGTCGAGCACCGCACCGTCTACCATTTCTATGCCAAGAGCGCCTGGACGCTCGTCGCAATGCCGAATTAAGTCCCAGCTGAGTGCCCCATTCTTGCGCTCTTTTCTGGCGCAAGGGTGGGGCGCCGCAAACTCCGTCGTCCTGCTCGTCAAGGAGCATTCCCCATGCCGGAAGCCGTTCTCGTCAGCGCCATTCGCACTCCCGTTGGCCGCGCCCCCAAAGGCGCTTTCTCCACCACCCGCCCCGACGATTTGGCAGCACTTGCCGTGCGCGGAGCTTTGGACAAGATTCCCGAGTTAAATAGAGCCGAGATCGACGACGTGATCCTGGGCTGCGCTCAGCCGGAAGGCGAGCAGGGATGGAACATTGCCCGCATGGCCGTGCTGCGCGCGGGTTTGCCGGTCGAAGTTCCAGGCGTCACCGTTAACCGCCTTTGCTCTTCCGGCCTGGAGGCCATCGCCCTGGCCGATCTGCGCATCCGCTCCGGAGGCGGCCGGGTGGTGGTGGCGGGCGGCGCCGAATCGATGAGCCTGCTCCCCCTTGGCGGCCTCAAGCCCAGCCCCAATCCGTGGATGGCCGAGCATTATCCCGCGTCTCTGTTGACCATGGGCCTGGCCGCCGAGCGGGTCGCACGCCGATACGGCGTCTCGCGCGAAGATCAGGACGCCTTCGCCCTGGCCAGCCACCGCAAAGCCCTGGCCGCGCAGGCCGCCGGACGCTTCAACGAAGAGCTGATCCCGGTGACGGTCGCGACTGCCGTTCCCGGCGCGCAGGCCGGTAAGCCTTTGGTGACGGAAACGCTTTTTGCCGCCGACGAAGGCCCGCGCGCGGACACCTCGGCTGAGGCGCTGGCCAAACTCAAGCCCGCCTTCCACGCGCAGGGAACGGTTACGGCGGGCAACTCCTCGCAGACCTCCGACGGCGCGGCCGCGGCCGTTCTGATGGAAGCCGGCCGGGCGCGGGAGCTGGGAATTCGCCCACTTGCCCACCTTGTGGCCTACGCCGTCACCGGCTGCCTGCCGGAAGAGATGGGCATCGGACCCATCGCCGCCATTCCCAAGGCCCTCCGCCGCGCCGGCCTCACGCTGGGTGAAATTGGCCTGATCGAACTCAACGAAGCCTTTGCCGCGCAGGCGCTGGCCGTGATCCGCGAGCTGGACCTCGATCAGGAACGGATCAACGTGAACGGAGGCGCTATCGCACTCGGCCATCCGCTGGGCTGCACGGGCGCCAAGCTCACCACCACGCTGCTCAGCGAGATGCGCTGCCGCCGGGTCCGCTACGGCATGGTCACCATGTGCGTGGGCGGCGGCATGGGCGCTGCGGGCATCTTCGAGTTGCTGGATGCGTGAACTCTGCTCTGAATTTTCTTATTGACTCGGCACTCTGCTTCTCATAGGATGGGAAGCCATATCGCTCCACGCCGGAAAGTCGGTAAGCTATGCAATTCCCGATCAAGGTTTTCAGGCTGTTCACAATTTTCGCGCTGTCAGCTCCGGTTGCCTGTTTTGCGCAGCGCTATCCGGGGGATCCAGCCCGCGGCTGCGCGGCCTGCGGCTGTTGCAGCACGTTTATTTTAGTTCCCATTGTTTTTCTGGCAATCAGCATCGCCTTGCTGGTATGGGTTGCCCGCGACGCGAAGGCGCGCGGGATGGACAGCGCAGTTCTTTGGATGCTGCTGGTCTTCTTCTTGAACTTCATTGGCCTGGTGATCTATTTGCTTTCCCGGCCGCAGGGTGACTTAATGCCCTGTCCCAACTGCGGTAACATGCGCATGCAGGCCAGCGTAATATGCCCACACTGCGGAATCGGATCCTAGGGCCCAGGGCTCCAGCGACAGGTCTGCGTCGCTGGTGTAGAAGACCGGAGCCCTGGCTGGCGGCGATTCTGCTCATGGCCATTCTCTTCGGGGCGGACGCGCTGCGCCCGCCCCGCCAGCAAGTTAGCGTGCGCCTGTTTGCCGCCTCGGTTGACGGCTATCATCGCTATCTTCATCCAGTCACGGGCCGATTCATCCGCTGCCGCTACAAGCCCACCTGTTCCGAATATGCCGTTGAAGCGATGCGCAAGTACGGCATTGCCAAAGGCGGATGGATGGGCATGCGCCGCGTAATTTCCTGCCGGCCAAGCGTTCCCATGGGCACCTCGGACCCGGTGCCATAAGGATTCTCGTACTGTCTTCAAGCCTCCAAAAAACAGAAGCGGCCAGGGTTGCCCCTGGCCGTTCCTGTTGAACTTTGAGGCTCACCGGGCTGCTCGGGCTTACGCCTTGGCGGTGGACAGGGCCTTCAGCCGCGCGTTCAGGCGGCTCTTGTAGCGGGAGGCGGTGTTGTCGTGGAGAATGCCCTTCTGCACGCTCTTGTCGAGGGTGGAGACGGTCTCGCGATACTGCTCCTGGGCAGCCTTCACGTCGCCCTTGACGAGGGCCTCGCGCAGCGCCCGCAGGCTGGTGCGCACGCGGCTGCGGTTGGCGCGGTTCACTTCGGTGCGGGTTTCGGTCTGCCGGGCGCGCTTGAGCGCCGATACATGATTTGCCATCGATCTTCCTTAATCTTCAGGGTGGTCTGCGGGCCAGAATGCAATCGCGCCGCATCCCTCGCAATCTCTTAGTTTACGGGAAGCGGCGCGGATGGTCAACCTGCGACGGCCCCGGCGCGGTGGTGCAACTTCCGGCTTGGCGGTCAACCGGCTCGAACGCCGAGATTCTCAAGCCGGACGCTCGATTCGCGCCTCGGCGATGATGCGCTCGTTGACAGGTAAACAATGCAGATTCCGGCTGTTCAGACGACCTCAAATCGAGATAATTCCTTGTGTGAAAGCCATTTCGTGCTAAATGCCGCTCTCCGGCCGATTCCATTGCACGCATTTGAGTCAATGCTGCACCGACTTGACGAATTTAGCTGGGCACTGCCGTAGAATTGCTCTTGGAGATTCCCTGGATGCACCTGTTCAACCCTTTTCAAAAACAAATACGTGAGCTTACTGCCTCCGATCTCAAAAGGCTCCAGGAAATCCCTGAAGGCTGGTACATCGAGTACAAACGGACCTTCCCAGATGCGGCCTCTGTCGCCAAATCCTTAAGCGCCTTTGCGAACTCATCTGGCGGCTGGATCTTCTATGGTATCAAAGAGGACGACGACACGCGAACGGCGGAGGAATTCGTGGGTATCCCGACCGATTCCGTGCCTCAGGCGGAGGAGTGGCTGCGGCAGGCGGCCACGGATAGCGTAAGCCCCTCGCCACACTTCGATCATATCGTCATCTCTGGACCTAACCCGGAAATCGGGCTGGCCGACGGGAGGGCAATCATCGTCGTGAACGTTCCACAGGGCAACAATTCCCCCTACCTCCACCGATCGGGCAGAATCTACAGGAGAATCGGGGATGCCTCCGATCCGATCCATGAAACCGACCGCCACTCCTTGGACCTCCTCTGGCAGCGAAGCCAAAGGCGGCGGACTGAATTTCAGAAACTGGTCGCAGGGGAAGGTCCATTGTCTGAAGCTGAGAAATCGGCAACATACATCACCTTGTATTTCTTTCCAGATCCTTGGGATTCACGGTCGCTAAGTTCCAAGATCGACTTCGAAGGGTTCGCCCACCTGATGAAAGACGATAGCTCCAGGACGGGCCAACTGCAATTCGACAATGTTTTCACCGCAAGCGACGCATTTATTGCTCGTCAGGTCCGCAACAATGATCCCTACCTCCAAGTCTTTATGTGGAAGTATTACCAGAACTGTGTCAGCGAGATCACGATTCCGATTCCAAGTGTGCTGATCGGCTCGGAGGAGTTCGAACCCTTCCTACGAGGGTACAGCTTCTCCACGTCATTCATCCAGCATTGCTCATCTATCGGCCTTAACGCGGGATGGGCTCTCGACCTGTCCCAAAGCTACTTTATCCTCTCCAGCATCATGGTTCGCCTTTACCGGCTCTTCGAGATCGAAGGACTTTCCTGGCCTGTCTATATGAAGGCGCGCATCGCCAATGCCTGGCGGAGAGTACCGTTCCTAGATACCCCGGATTACGCCTTGTTTATCCGGAATTTCGGATTACCTATAGTCCAACAGCGCGAATGTTACGCGCCCTACGGCACTGACCCCGACAGTTGCTTCAGGCTGAACGATGCCGGATTCGAGTGGGTAGAAGACCCGGACGAACGATGCATTGTCGCTCGCAACGTAGATGCATGCCACGTGCTTCTTCAAATCGCTGAGGCGCTCGGATTGCATTATTCAGCGACTGGGTTTGGTCCTCGTCGTACTGAAGAAGAAGACAACTGGCTGACCAAGATGTGCGAAATGGGAGGCCGCGCAATTGAGGTCTCCCAGTCCCGCAACTCTGTTTTCCCAAGACGGACCTGAGAACTGACGCGTCGAAACTCGGCGCGATTCCGCTTCCGGTCGGCCCCGCAGCCAGTGCCGGAATTTGGCGTTCGTTTACCCAGCCGACCCACGTCCGATCTCCGTTGGCGACTGCAGGCCTTGGCATGAACGGACGCGCCCTTACGAGGCCCGCAACCACTGTGCCGGCCAACCCCTCGCTTGTCGCCAAACCGGGGGCTGCGCCACTGCCGAGTCCCGGCTCGCCATGCCCTTTCCAGTTGCGGGGAAAACTCACCGGCAAGGCTGGTTCGTGGTCCCGTCCGCCGTTCCGCCGCCCTATGCGGACCAGGCCGGCCGGTTGGCGCGCGCGGCAGAGGTGTACCCCATATCCGTGGAGATGCCGCGCACGCACTGCAGCAGTTGGTTGGCGATCAAAGGCAGCTTGTGGGCGGTCACGCGGAACGACGGCCCCGAGACGCTGACCGCCGCCACCGGCAGCCGTTGCGCATCCAGCACCGGCACGGCGATGCAGCGCAACCCCTCTTCGAGCTCCTCGTCGTCCACGGCGTAGCCGCGGCGGCGGGTCTTCTCCATCTCCGCGCGCAAAGCTTCGGCGGTAACGATGGTGCGCGGCGTGAAGCGCTCGAAGCGAATGCGGCGCAAGACATCGGCGGCCCGCTCCTCGGGCAGAAACGCCAGCATCGCCTTCCCCACCGCGGTGCAATGCACCGGATTGCTGGCCCCGATGCGGGTGATCATGCGCACCGAGCGGGCCGGCTCGATCTTGTCAAGATAGATGACGCGCGCGGCCTCCAGAATGCACAGGTGGGCCGTCTCCTCGGTCTCGGCAACCAGGCGGCGCAGGTGCGGCTGGGCCCGGTCGCGCAGATCGTACTGTTCGATCGCCCGGTTGCCAAGATCGAAGAGCCGTAGCCCCAGACGGAATTTCCCGCTTGCCGTCCGTTCCACCATGCGGTGCCGCTCCAGAACCATCAGGAAGCGGTGCGCGGTGCTCTTGTGCAGTTGCAGAGACGAGGCAACCTGCGCCAATCCCAGCGGAATATCGCTCTCCCCGAGCAGGTCGAGTACGGCAAAAGCCCGGTCCAGGGCCTGAACTTTGTAGGTGCCTTGTGGGGCTGTGTCTCGCATTGTGAATCTCCGTGCCGCGCTATGCTCTCAATTCCAGTGTCTTCGGAGACTCGATGCGTGTCAAGGCTTGGGACAGGGCTTCTGCCCGTGGGACGAGAGCATACCGCGGATGCGAGATTCCTGCCCTGCCGGTGAGGCCGCCAGTACTTGCGTTACTCCTCCACCCCGTCTCCCTCGGCCGGCGCCACGTCTCCCTCGCCCGGCGCCAGGAAGAGGTTCGCCTCCAGCCCATGCTGTCGCGTGTAGAGATCGTAGTAGCGTCCGCCCAGCGCGAACAGTTCCGCATGGCTGCCGCGCTCCACAACTAGCCCTTGCTCCACCACCAGAATCTGATCGGCGCGGCGGATCGTCGACAGCCGGTGGGCGATCACGAACGTCGTCCGCCCCTGCATCAGCTGGCTCAGCCCGGCCTGGATCATGGCCTCGGACTCGGAGTCCAGCGAGCTGGTGGCTTCGTCGAGGATGAGGATGTGCGGCTCCGCCAGCAGTGCGCGCGCGATGGAAAGCCGTTGCCGCTGACCGCCCGAGAGCTTCACGCCGCGCTCGCCCACGATGGTGTCGTAGGATTCCGGAAAGCGCTCGGCAAACTCGTCTACGCGCGCCGTGCGGCAAGCGGAAAGAAACTGCTCCCCGGTGGCGTTGGGCCGCGAAAACAGGATGTTCTCGCGAATCGTCCCATCGAAGAGGAACGAGTCCTGCAACACCACGCCCAACTGCGAGCGGAAGGTGTTCAGGTCCACGTGGGCCAGGTCCACGTCGTCCACCGTCACGCGCCCCTTGGTGGGCGTATGGAAAGCGCACAGCAGGCTGATTATGGTGGACTTGCCCGACCCCGACGAGCCGACCAGCGCCGTCACCGTCCCCGGCTCGGCCAGAAAGCTGATGCCGTGCAGCACCGGCTTGCCCGGATCGTAGGCGAACTCCACATCCTCAAAGCGCACCGTGCCTTTGATAGGCGGCATCTTCACCGTGCGCCCCGGGCTCTTGTTTTCTTCCAGCTCCGCCAAGATCTCGTTGGTGCGGTCCAGGCCGGCAAAGGCCTCCGTCAACTGCGTGCCGATGTTCACCACCTGGAAGACCGGTGCGATCATGAAGGCCAGAAACATGTTGTAGCTGAAGTAATCGCCGACCGTCCAGGTATTGCCCAGCACACGATGACCGCCCAGCCACATGACCAGCGAAGACACGATGCTCAGCACCGTGGTCGACGCGGCGCCGAGAGCGCTGGTCATGGTCAGCGACTTCATTATGTTGGCCAGCAGCCGCTCTACGCCCGCGGCGAAGACGCCAGCTTCGCGCTCCTCGGCGTGATAGCCCTTGATGACCCGCACCCCGCCCAGCGACTCGGTCAACCGCCCTGTAACCTCCGCGTTGATCTTGCCCCGCTCGCGGAAGATGGGACGGATTGTTTTGAAGCCATACTGCAAAACAAACACAAACGCGCCCAGCACCGCGAAAACAGTGAGCGTGACAGTAACGCTGCGATGCAGCAGGAAGAAGAAGACCAGCATGGCGGTCAGCAGCCCGCCCACAAACTCTACCAGCCCGGTGCCCACCAGGTTGCGCACACCCTCCACGTCGGTCATGATGCGCGCCACCAGCGTGCCAGTACGATTCTCGTCGTAGTAGGTCACGGAAAGCAGGCCCACATGCCGTTGGACTTGCATGCGCATCTCGGCAATCAGCCGCTGGCCGGCCTTCGAGAGCAGTTGTGTTAGAGAGAAAGACGTGATGGCCTGCAACAATGTGGCAGCGAGCACGACTGCGATGATGCGTGGCAACAGATCGGGACGCGGATGAAAGGGGGAAAGTACCGTGTCCAGCAGCGGCTTCGAGATCAGGGGCAACACCAGGCCGGCTACGCGGTTGATGGCCATCAGGCCCAGGCCAAACAGCAGCAGACCCTTGCGCGGCGCCACCAGCGCCCAGACCTGCGGCCACAGCTTCTTCAGGTCCGGCTTGCGCCTGGGCAAATCCGCCTGCCCAGTGCGCGTTCCGCGCCCATGCGGTGTGCGCTCGGCGCGCATATTTAAGCCCATCGCGCCGCCCCGCATGGCGCCCATGCGCTACTCCTTTTCCTTGCGCATGGCGGCAATCACTTCCGTCTGCCTTGCGGTGAGGAACGAGCGCACGCAAAAGATCACATAAAGGAGCAACAGCCAAGCCAGCACAAGCTGCGCGGCCAGTGCAGTCATGTCCAGCTCCTTGGCGGAGACCACGCTGTGGAACATCTGAGCGATCGTTCCCGCAAAGCCCAGCAGGGCGATGGTCACGTTGATGTGCATGAACAGCTTGCGCCGGTCCTCGTTGGGGCTGATGGCCAGGAATCCGAAGACCCCAAAAGCGATGCTGAACCCGATCGGAATCAGCGCCATGAGGTGCAGGCTGCCGGTGCCCAGGTAAACACCCAGACCCAAACCAGCCAGCAGAACCGCAAAAACCAATGTCAGCGTTATCATGCCAAACCTCATTCCGTGTGCGCGTCAAGAATACCAGTTCAAGTGGCCCGGTGGATTGTCAGCGATCTTCAACGCTCAATTGCATGGCGCGAAAATCGATGGTGAGCGGAATCGTCTGCGAGATCAGATCGAAACCGAGGTTTCCAGCCGCCCAGTCGCTGCCCGGGAAATTGGTTTTCAGCAGAACTGTGGCCGGCGCCAACTCGACCGTCTTCCCCAGAGTGAATCGCACCGAGTGCAGAACTACCGCCTCCTGATTCGTGTTGCCCCCAATGCCCTTGAGCGTGCGATCCTTCTTGACGCCCGCGAGCATCAAGTCCAGATATGCTGCCGCGAAGACAGGCCCCAGGTATGTGGGATCGGCCCCGGTATCGAAAACGTAGTTGAGCGTCTTTCCATTCAGGCTCATCTGCGTTACCGGCAATGCGCTGTCAAAGGCCAGAGGCACAACCTTGGCCGAGGCGGGCGCGGAGCCTGGCTGAATGTCAAAGCAATTCTCCTTGCCCAGGCGAAACGAACCCAAAGCCAGCAGCACCGGAATTCCAAGAACTCCCCGGTGTCCTTTCGGAAGATCGACAAAAGGCATGCTCGTATCTGGAGAAACAATAAACGCAACGTGCTTCAGATGAGTCTTCCCAATCCACAGGTCCGGCATGTTCGCTACCCGCACCGCAGAACCTGTCCCGCTTATATCCGCGACCTTTGTCGAGGTCTCTTCCAGCTTCAATCCTAACCGCCGGGCCTCCGACTCGCTCATGATGGAGAGATTCGCGCCCGAATCCACAATATAGCTTCCGGCCACACCGTTCGCTTTTACAGGAACGAACAAGCTCCTTTCAACCATCTCGCTGCGCAGGGTCGAAGGCTTGCTGCTGGCAACGGTCATTTCCGGGTAGCGGGCCAGAACCGCAAACAGCGAATGCATCGCCTTCGCATCCTCGGCATCGGGCTTATCTTCCAGCATCCGATCCAGTTCCGCGGCAGCCCTCTTGTATCTTCCCTCGCGGAAATACATCGCGCCGAGAATCTCATGCGCCCGGTATGAGCTGGCGCTATTCGGCATTTTTCGTATCACCGAACTCAGCTCGCGCTCGGCTTCCGCCCGCTTCTCGAAGCTGGCATCCACAGCTCCCTGGCAGAGCAGTGAGGCTCCGCCCGCGGCCACCCGCTCCCGCAACTGGAACCAGTCGTGCCCGTCGCACAGATCGGGTTGGTTGTCAGCCAGCGCCGGAAGGCAGGCAGCCGCAAACAAAATGACCCCAGCCAGGAATTTTCGCATGCCGGACATGATCGCACACGCATTGGCGGAGAGTAAATAACACAAGCCGGGAATCTGTAGGAAAAGAAGCTTGAAAGTCAACTCGGGGCGTACTTCAAGATGGCAGTGGGCATGTGTCGCGCTCGAAATCTTCTGTCTGCTCAGCGGACCCCATCAAAACAACGCCCCGGCCGGCAACCCTCCGCAAGCCGGAAAGCCGCCAACCGGGGACGCAAAGCCGCTCAAGCAATTACCGCTGGATGCGCGCCGATCCTCCTTTGGCAAAGGCTCGCACCTGCTCCACCGTGGCCATGGTGGTGTCGCCGGGGAAGGTGGTCAGCAGCGCGCCATGCGACCAGCCCAGCTTGACGGCCTCCTCGGGCGTCTCGCCGCTCAGCAGTCCATAGATGAAGCCGGCCGCAAAGCCGTCGCCGCCGCCCACCCGATCCACTACCTCCAGCTCGGCCGTTGGCGCGGTGTAAGTCTTGCCGTCAATCCACGCCACCGCGCTCCAGCTATGCCTGCTCGTCGAGTGCACCTCGCGCAGCGTCGTGGCCACCACCTTCACATGCGGATGCTTCTTCACCACGTTGTCGATCATCCCGAAGAAGACGCTCGGGTCGAGCTTCGATTTGGCCGCCACTTCAGGCCCCGGTATCCCCAGCCCCTTCTGCAGGTCCTCTTCGTTGCCCACCAGCACATCCACATTCTCCACGATGCTGGCGATGGTCTCGACAGCGCGCTCGTTGCCGCCGGAGATTTTCCATAGCTTCTCGCGGAAGTTCAGATCGAACGACGTGACGGCGCCGGCGGCCTTGGCTGCCTTCATCATCTCCGCCGCCAGGGGCGCGGTGGTGGGTGACAGAGCCGCAAAGATGCCGCCGCAATGCACCCACTTCACGCCGCCGGCAAAGATCGCCTTCCAGTCGAAATCCCCCGGCTTCAGCAGCCCCGCCGCCTCGTTCGAGCGGTTGTAGAAGACCACCGGAGCGCGCACGCCGAAGCCGCGGTCGCTGTACACCGCCGCCATGTTAGGCCCGCGGACGCCGTCGTGCTTGAAGTGCTTGTAGAACGGCTTCACGCCCATGGCGCGCACCCGCTCGGCGATCAGATCGCCGATGGGATAGTCCGACATCGCGGTGGCGATCGCCGTCCTCATGCCAAAGCAATCCGAAAGGTTGGCGGCCACGTTGAACTCGCCGCCGCTGACGTGAATCTGGCACTCCGTCGCCTTGCGGAAGGGAACAATCCCCGGATCGAGCCGGTGCACCAGCGCGCCCAGCGAAAGAAAATCCAGCTCCGCATCCTCGCGGATATTCAATCCATGACTCATCGGTTCTTCACTCCTCGTCTTATTCGAAAGATGTCTTGCTGAGCTTGTTCAGAAGCTGTGGCATCGACGGGGCCGAGCTGTACAGTTTGCTGAAAACTCGATTTCTGTGTCATTCATCCACCGGCATTGCCAACCCAGGGGAAGATGAAACCGCCTTCGTGCTTCGCTGCCAACCCGCCGGAAGATGAAACCTCTACGTTTTTTCTCCCGGAGGGAGTATTGATACTAGCCCAGGACAAGCGCAGCGCAGTCCTGGGTAAGCATCGATTTAGGCTTCACAGTCCCGTAGGGACGGTGCGAAATCCCTGCACGGAGCATATTCCAGCACAATCAAGAACTCGCAATCCGTCGAATTATTGGATGAGTACTTGCAGAAACCTGAAACTCTCTGAATTATAAACCCGTGGTCTGACCACGACCGCGCCCCGATCAGCCCGCGCTGCCGGCCGCCTGCTTCACATCGGCAAACACCTGCTCCGCCGTCCACTCGTTCCCCGGATAAAACTTCGCCACCTTGCCGTCCGGGCCGATCAGCGTGGTGGAGAGCGTGTGCGTAATCGATCCATCCGAGGCAGGGGTCATCCCCAGGTCGAACCACTTCGCCATCTCGATGAGCACGGGCTTCTCCGGCACGGCAAAATCCCAATGCGCAAAGGCATTCTTCGCGTCGCTGCCGATGTAGGTGGCCCCGTAAGCCCGCAGCCGCTCCGGCGTATCGTGATCCGGATCGAAGCTCACGCTGAGCAGGTGCGTCCTCGCGTAGAGCGCCGGGCTGGCCGCCAACTGCTTCTCCACCTCGGCAAAGTTGCGCGTCACGCGCGGGCAAAACTCGGGCGACGGGCAGCGCG
>Ga0326728_10003564_pt1 | contig 47952 bp, 42 predicted proteins | sample MB3enrmetagenome_FD_207602 | JGI IMG/M metagenome (GOLD analysis project Ga0326728, IMG submission 207602) | Lab enriched peat soil microbial communities from McLean, Ithaca, NY, United States - MB31MN | ecosystem: Environmental > Terrestrial > Soil > Wetlands > Peat | place: USA: New York...
TGGCCTCGATGCCCTGCGCGACCGCCTTGAGCGCGTCGATATCCAGGCCCGAATCGGTTTCGTCCAGAATCGCCAGCCGAGGCTCCAGCACCGCCATCTGGAAGATCTCGTTGCGCTTCTTCTCGCCTCCCGAAAAGCCTTCGTTCACCGGACGGGCCAGCAGCGCCTCGTCCAGGCCCAGCAAACCGGCTTTCTGCTTCACCAGTTGCAGGAAGTCGATGGCGTCCAGCTCCTCGATCCCGCGGTATTTGCGGCGCGCGTTCAGGGCGGCCCGCAAGAAGTACATGTTGCTCACGCCGGGGATCTCCACCGGGTATTGAAACGCCAGGAAGACGCCTTCGCAGGCGCGATCTTCCGGCTTCATCGCGAGCAGGTCCTTGCCGTCCAAGCGGACTTCCCCGCCTGTCACCTCGTAGGTTTCCCGCCCGGCCAGCACCTGGGCCAGCGTACTTTTTCCCGAGCCGTTGGGTCCCATGATGGCGTGGACCTCGCCGGCGTTCACCTTCAAGTCGATTCCCTTCAGGATTTCCTTTTCCTGAACTCGTGCCTGCAAGTTTCGGATTTCGAGCATTCGATTGGTTCCTCGTTTAGCCTACACTGCCTTCCAGACTCACACTCAACAAACGCTGCGCCTCGACCGCGAATTCCATCGGCAATTCGTGGAACACCTCTTTGCAGAAGCCATTGACGATCATGGAGACCGCGTCCTCGCTGGTGATGCCGCGCTGCCGGCAGTAAAAGATCTGGTCCTCGCCGATGCGGGAGACCGAAGCCTCGTGCTCCACCTGCGCCGTGGGGTTCTTCACCTCGAGATACGGGAAAGTGTGCGCGCCGCACTGGCTGCCCAGCAGCATGGAGTCGCACTGCGAGTAGTTGCGCGCGCCTTCGGCCCCCGGCAGGATCTTCACCATCCCGCGGTAGCTGTTCTGGCCGTGGCCGGCGGAAATGCCCTTGGAGACGATGGTCGAGCGCGTGTTCTTGCCGATGTGGATCATCTTGGTGCCGGTGTCCGCCTGCTGGTAGTTGTTGGCCACCGCGACCGAGTAAAACTCCCCCACCGAGTTGTCGCCGATCAACAGGCAGCCAGGGTACTTCCAGGTAATGGCCGAGCCGGTCTCGAGCTGCGTCCAGGAGATCTTCGAGTTCACCCCCAGGCACTTGCCGCGCTTGGTGACGAAATTGTAGATGCCGCCCTTGCCTTGCTTATCGCCGGGGTACCAGTTCTGCACGGTAGAATACTTGATCTGGGCGTTGTCCAGGGCCACCAGTTCCACCACCGCCGCGTGCAACTGGTTGGTGTCGCGGATGGGCGCCGTGCAGCCTTCCAGATAGCTCACGTAGGCGCCCTCCTCGGCCACGATCAGGGTGCGCTCGAACTGGCCGGTGTTCTGGGCGTTGATGCGGAAGTAGGTGGATAGCTCCATGGGGCAGCGCACGCCCTTCGGCACGTAACAGAACGAGCCGTCGCTAAAGACCGCCGCGTTCAGGGCGGCGAAGAAGTTGTCCGAGTAGGGGACCACCGAGCCGAGGTACTTCTCGACCAGCTCGGGGTAGTGCTGGACCGCTTCCGAGAACGAGCAGAACAGGACGCCCAGTTTGGCCAGCTTCTCGCGGAAGGTGGTGGCTACCGAAACGCTGTCGAAGACCGCGTCCACCGCGACTCCGGCGAAGAGAGCCTGCTCCTGGAGCGGGATGCCGAGCCGTTCGTAGGTGCGCAGCAGCTCCGGGTCCACGTCGGCCAGACTCTTGGGCTTCCCGCTGGCGGCCTTGGGCGCGGAGTAGTAGACGATGCTTTGGTAGTCGATGGCCGGATAGCGCACGTTGGCCCAGGTCGGCTCCTCCATCTTGAGCCACTGCCGGTAGGCCTTCAAACGCCACTCCAGCATGAACTTAGGCTCGTTCTTCTTGGCCGAGATCAGCCGGATGACGTCCTCGTTGAGGCCGGCGGGGACCGAATCGGTCTCGATCTCGGTGACAAACCCGTACTTATAGTCTTGTTCCGTAAAGGCTTGGATCTGTTCGGTGGCAGAACTCATCACATCTCCAGAGGTCGGTCAATCTCAGTGTAGCGCAATCTATACTAAAAAGTCAAGATTGATTTTGCGACAGGCATCTGACGGCTGACAGAGGGGTTGCGGGGGCGGGTTCTACGCGGGGAGCCTGCAGAGAGCAGCTTCACGCCACAACCCGGGGCGGACGCCATGGAAACGGCTGCGCGGGTCGCTACCTCTCGTAGACTGCCGAATGGACCACTGTGCCGTCGGCTGGATCCAGGTAGACGTGGGCGTCCCGGAGACCGGGGTGGCCGGGCGCGGACCGGAAGGACGCATGAATCGTCCAGACCGTGGCGGCCACGGCGCGCTCCTCCTCAAGTCCGCACTCCCAAGTTGCCCATTCGTGGTTCGGCGCCAGCGCTTGGATAGCCTCGACGCCCTTCTGCATGGCGCAGGGACTGTCCATCCACTCTTCACGTGGCGGTGCGCACAACATGGGGCCCAGCTTGCGCATGGAGTTCCAGCGGACCAGCCCAGTGTGCGGAACTTCAATGAGAACGTCGGAGTAGAGCCGCTTACTTTCGAACCGTACGAGCCAGCTCCCCTGCGGTTGCAGGCGGCCATCCAGATCCACCCCTGGTGCAACCTCGTAAGTGAGAACGTGCAAGCCGCCGGAGTGTAGTCCAGCGAATCTGGCGTCCGGCGCCCACTTCTTGGCAATGAACAGAGCCTGCTCACAGGCTTCGCGGGCGGTAAGCCTGCCGCGCATCTGCATGTCCGGAGGAAGCGCCCCGGGGATAGGCGAAAGAAGTTCTTTCAGACGCGTTTCGAGCGCAGGGAGGGCCATTCGCAGGACGTCGCGACAGCCGCCAAGGACCTCCGCCAGTTCCTCGCTCGTGGAATAGGCCCACTTCGGAGGCATCCAGCCTTTGTGAAAAAGCGAGAACAGGCTCCGGGACCGGCTCGACACGTTGACATTCTCGCCGGCGAAGCGCGTGCCCGGGAAGTCCACCTGGTATTGCAGTGTGAAGCACTTTCCGAGGCCCTGCTCATAGAGCCTCTCGACGAACAACAACCCCTCGATGTGGTCCGCAAGCCGCTTGCGAAACGTTGGTGCGCTCCTTTGCTTGGAACATGAAGCGTAGTCCGGGAAGTTCGTCTGTATCAACTGCCGCAACTCCCGCACGAAGTCGACCGGCTCTCGTATTCCGCTCTGGACGTCCCGCACGCGCTTGCCAAAGGCGCTCATGCTGGAGTAGAGCAGCGGGATGCCGGTGAGGGCGGCCTGCGCCCGGTCGAGGTCGGCCGCGGCTCGCGCGAAGGCTTCCTCGATGCACCGCTCGATCACGCTCGCCTCCGAAGCGGAGGGCCTGTCCGCCCGGTCTGGATCGAACACCTCGCAGGGCTTCTTCCATTCCACGCCAAACGCCTCCCGGAGTTCCCGGAGGACTTTCTTGGCGACGGGACCGGACTTCGAGTCCGCGCAGAACTCGCAAAGGACGCCAGCGCCGCAGTGGCGTTTCCCCCTCGGGAACCGTTGCAGACTCAGGCGGCCCCGAACCGGCTCGGAGGCGTCAAAGAGAATGGCGGAGTCCACGAACAGCATCAGGCTCGCACCGCGCCCGGACACCGGGAGAGCGCCCGCGAGTTCGGACAGCAGATCGAGCACCTGGTCGCGCGCAAGAAAATCCGTGAGGGTTACGTCGCACGAGCACTGGCGGAGCCTGGCGTTGGCCGCAATCCGCATCAAAAACTGGGCCGAGGTCATCTTACGCTCGCTGGGGGAATAGGTCTCGAATTCCCCGGACTCCGGCGGCAGAGCGCGGGCCACCAGCGCGGGGAATTTCCCGGCGGTCATAATGAAACTCAGCGCGCAGCGGGTCTGAACGTCAAACGCGCAATGGTCGCGAAGGACGGAGACGAAGCCCAGGAGCGCCTTGGGGAGATCGCCCTCGACGACGGGCAACGCCGCGCTGGATACGATCTTCACGGTACGGCCCACTGTATCAACTTGTGGCGGTCGAGACAAGCTTCTGGGCATGCCGCCGGCGGCGGGTGGCGGAGGGGAGGCCGATCTTTGATACACTAGCTAGAGTCGCTTGCGACTAGTGTCCGCAGAATGCTCATTGCCAGGGAATTCGTCGCCTATCTCGCTCGCCAACTCGTGAAGAAGCTGAGCGTTTCGATGATCGAAACCGTCGAACCGCAGGTGGTTTCGGAGTTGATCGCCTCGGTCATCACCGAAGAGTTGGCCATCGAGGACCGGCTGAACGACGAGGTTCGGGAGATCCTCAGCGAGTACAGCGAGTACATGCGCCGGGAGGGCGTCAGCTACCAGGAGATGTTCCGGCGCATCAAGAACACACTAATCTCCCAGCGCAAGGTGATCCGCGCCGCGGGCCGCGATACGGGCGACCACATGAAGCTGTCGCGCGACAAGGTCATCGACATTTCCCACAAGGTGGTCTCCGCGTTGCGCAAGGCGCACCAGGTCCGGCTGAAGAAGCCGCCTAACGAGGTGCGCCTGGAGTTGGTCCGCGAGATGACCGAGGTCTTGCAGGCGGAAGAGAAGGTCGACCGCGCGGCGCGGGACAAGATCCGATCGCAGAAACGCGAGATCCCCGAAGGCAGCGAGGAGTGGGACCTGCTGCTGCGCCGCTACTACTCCGAGGAGCTCAAGAAGCTGGGCATCGATCTAGCGCGCTAAGGGCGGTAGACCAAAAACCCCGAGTCTTCGAAGACTGTGGCGCGGCCGGGCAGGCGGTGCGCACGCTTCAGCACAAAATAATCGATGCCCCAGCCGGGATAGGCGGCCACCTGCCGGGCGTCGAAGCGGCCCGCGCCCACGCGCTGCCACCGGGCCCACCACTCGCGCGCGAAGCTCCCCAGAAAGTTCACCTGGCCGCCGCCCTTCCAGTCGACGTAGACGGCGCGCAGCGAACGGGCGCGGAAGACGCCTGGATAGAGATCTGTGGCGGCGTCGGGGAACAGGAAGACCGCATCCTGGGGCGTCGCGGAACGCGCCCAGGCGAGCAGCTCGGTCACGTCGTCGGGCGGCGCGGCGGCCTTGTGGACGGCGGGAATCAGGAAGAACGGAACCAGCGCCGCGGCCGCCCAGGCGGGAAACGCCCATTGGCGCCCACTGGATTCCGCTCGAACCGCCAGCGCCGCCAGCAGCGCGCAGGCAGGCGCCGCCCAGCCCAGCTCGCGGAGGATTTCGAGCGGCCCGCCCGCCAGAGTGTTTATCGGAATGGCGAAAGCCAATAGAAACCACGCCGCGCTCTCCCACCAGCGTCCTTGCCGCCCCGCGTTCACCGCGGCGGCGGAGGCGAGCAGGCCCGCCAGGACCGTAATGAGCAGCACCGCGCGCGCGATCTGGATCTGCGGCATCAGTATCCACCTGCATTTCTCGAGCAGCAGGTAGGAGGCCGGCATCGCCAGGACCCCCACCAGCGGCAGCCCGGCCAGGAAGAAGCAGGCCTCCCGCGACGCCGGCTTCCGCACCCGCCAAAGCGCGACCAGCGACGCGGCCCACAGGAAAAGGTAGTGGCACACCCATCCCGGCCCCCACAGGGATACCCAAACGTAAGGGGCGCGCAGGCGCTGTATGCGCTCCAGTTCCGGATCGATGCGGCCGAGGAACGGTTGCGCCTCGCGCGCGCCCCCCTGAAAGAAGTGGAGCAGGAACAGGAGGACAACGCCGGCCAGCATGGGCGCCCATCCCCAGATCCGCCGCCTCAGGGCCGCCTCCGACGGAGAGAGGGTCAGCGCGAAGTAGACGATGAAGAACGGGAGGACCGAGGGCGCGTGATAGAGGAATCCGGCCGCCGCAGCGATGCCGGCCCCGAGATAGCGCCCGTGCGCCGCCAGACCAACGGCGAACAGTAGCAGCAGAATGGCGAATCCTCGCGGCACGGGCTCTAACTCGATGGCCAGCACCGTTGGTCCGCCGATGAACGCGCCGAGCGAGAATATGGCCGCTGCCAGCAGAGCCATGCGCGTCGAGAGCCGCAGCGCGGTGGCCAGCAGAAAAATGCCCAGAATTCCGAGCGCCCGGCACAGGAACTGCTGGGCCTCCAGCACGCGCTCGAAGTCGAGCGCGGCGATCCGGCGCAAGGCCAGCGCGGCCTCGTCGTAGACGGTGAAGGAGACATGCGGATGCTGGGCCAGCAGATCGTGCGCGAACGCGGAGGGATCCCATAGGCGCTCCAGGATGGGCAGGTAGATCTGCGTGTCCGAGCGGAGCCAGGTGTGGCCGGGGAACTGGAAGAAGCTGAGCAGCGCGAGCGCCACAATGGCGCCGCCAATCCATAGATATGGCCCCGTTTGGCCGACCCGCGATCCGGAGGCCGTCACTGCGCCGGCGTCTTGTCCAACTGTTGTTTGGCCCAAATTCGATTCGGATTCAGCTCGAGCGATTTGACGATCTCCTGGCGGGCTTCCGCGTTCCGGTGCGCCTTGCGCAAGGCGATCCCGAGCCACAAATGGGCGTCGGCCAGATGGGGATCCAGCTCCAGCGCCTTCTTGAAATCGCGGATGGCCAGATCGACGCCCCCTCCAAAGGCCGCCGGCAGGTAGTAATTGCCCACACCCCGGCTGAGGTAGGCGAGCGCCGAGCGGGGATCCAGCGCGATGGCCCGCTCGATGGAAGCCCGCGCGCAATGGCCGTAGCGAAAAGCCAGCAGCACCTGCGCGGGAACCACCTGCCCGCACAGCGTGCCCAGGATGCGATGGTACTCGGCCACCTTCGGCTGGAGCTCCACGGCGCGATCGGCGGCCTTAATGCCGGCTTCGGCGGCCGTCTTGGCCGCTGGCTTGTCGTGGAGTTCCAATTCCACTTCGGCCAGGTAGGAATGCGCCTCCGCCAGCCGGTATTGCGCGCCGGCATCCTGGGGCAGCCTCGCCGCGGCGCGGGCCGCCTCCTGGACGGCATTCGCCAGGGCGGCGCGGTCCTGGCGATCGCGCGCGCCTCGCAGATCGTCCGCGGGCGCGGCGAGCGCCATCCAAGCCAGCGCCAGAGTGACGGTAAACAGACGCATGGAGAGATTCCAGCTTCTCAATACACGGCAAAGCAGAACGACCGGTTCGAGCCGTTAGGCGAGAGCGAGTATTCGCCGTTCTCCAGGCCCATCCCCCGGTTCACTTCGATGCGGTACAGCCGGTCGGCCAGGCGCGTGACGGTCAAACGAAACGGGCGCGAGTTCCTCTTCCTGGCGACCATCGCCTGCCGGTTGCCGCCCTTGACTTCCAGGCGATAGAGTTCCAACGTATCGGGCGTGATCTCGCCGGATTGAAACAGGAAGATGGGCTCGGCTAGAGGCGTCCGCGCTGGGCTGGCGGCGCCCGGGATGGTATACAGGGACTCGCTCTTGCGCTTGTCTTCCCGAGCCTCGACGACTTCCGTCTCGATCAGGTTGTCGGCGTGCATCAGGTAGGGCACATCCGGCTTGGGAGGCTGCGGCCCGGTGTAGTCCCCCCGCTGCGCCTGGGCCAGGGCGGCGGCGGCAAGCGCCGCGACAAGCAACACCACGCTCCGTTTCATTCTGCTTCTATCTTACTGTGCGCGGCGACAGCAGGCGAGCGGCCTCTACAGGCTGCTGGCCTTCTTTTCGGGCCGGACGATGGTCAGTCCTCGCGTGGCGGCGCTCTCGGAGCCGGAAATGCGCGATTCGATCACCGTCAGTAACTGATCGAGATCGGGCTCCGAGAACGGCTTGGTAAGGACGAACGTCTCGGCTCTCAGCAGACCGCGCGACAGCTCGAAGTCGTACCCCTCGCTGAGCAGCACGAAGGCGCTGGTCTGCGGCCGGATCAGGTCCGAGAACTCGACCCAGTTCAGGCCGGGCAATTGGGTGGCGCAGAACACCACGTCGAAACGCAGGCGCTGGGCCAGCTCGTTGCCTTCTTCGGCGCCGTTGGACGGAATAACGCGGCATCCGCGATTGGTGAGCAGCCAGACCAGCTCCTCGCGGATGGCGGCGTCTGGTTCCACCACCAGGCAGGTGAAGGGCCTTACCGCGGCGGCTTCCCCGGCCAGCAGGGCCGGCGCAACCGGCAATTCCAGCTCCAGCTTGCACTCTCCCTCGCCCACCCGCACCAGCCGCATCTCTCCGCCGTGGCTGCGCACGATGCCGCGGGAGACTCCCTCGCCGGCCACCCCGGCCACGGACTCGCGCATCGGCTCGGATTCGCGCATGCCCTTGAGCGGATTCACGCCGTAACGGATCTCGACCAGCGCGCGCCGGGCCAGCACGCTGGAGCCGATGGTGAGCCGCTTCTCGGAAGCTTCGGAGAGCGACTGCTCGGCCTGGATCAGCAGGTCCAGGAACACGCGCTCCAGTTGGCCCTGGCTTCCCAGCACGTAGACGGGCGTTGGGCAGAGTTCGTCCTGCACCGCGAAACCGCGCGCCTCCCATTCCAGCGCGCGGAACTGGATCAGGCTGCGCAGCAGCGAGTTCAGCTCGACGCGCTTGGCTTCGGTGCGCTCGGGCTGGACCAGGGAAACCAGCCGCGACACGATCTCGGAAGCCTTGTGCGCTTCCTCCGCGATGGTTCCCAGGTCGTTCCAGGCCGTGCTGGCATCTCCGGTCATCACCGATTCGGTGAGGTGGGAGATGCTCTCGAGCGGGGACCTCAATTCAGCCGCCACGCCCGAGATGAGCTGTCCAATGGCGGCCAGTTTCTCGCTGCGCGATAGCTGCTCGCGCACGGACTTCTCCTCGATCAGCCGCAACGCCAAAGCGATCTGGTTGGCCAGGTGCTGCGTTTGGATTCTCTCATCCGGAGTGAACTCGTGCAGCGGCTTCGAATCGAAGATCTCCAGCACTCCCACCAGCTCCGTCTCGGCGAACATCGGCACGAACATCAGCGAGCCGGGCTGCTCGCCGTGGCGGTCGTCCGGGAAGAAGGGACTGCGCTGCGTATCCGGAATGATGAGCAGGGCCTGATTGCGGAAGCAGGCGGCCGCGCCCAGGGGCAGCGATCCCTCGGGAGGGTAAGCCGGCTGGGAGAACGGCTGGCCGTCGGGGCCGTGGGGCACGCGATCCAGGGACTTGGCGGCGCGGTTATAGAGATACAGGTGAACGCCGGAGACTCGCAGGACGTTCGGCAGCACGCAGGTCAGCCGGCGCAGCACGTCCTGAGGAGAGCTCGCGCCCGTCATCTCCTCGCCCAGCGCGTAGAATGCCCGCACCATGTCGCGCTGCGCGGTCAACCGCCGCCCGCGTCTCCACCACAAGCCCAGCGTGAACACCAGGCCGGCCACCACCGCCGCGAACAGTGCGGGTGAGACCAGCCAGGGCTTGCCCAGCAGCAGCAGACCGTCGTCCTCCGTGACGATGACTTCGAAGGACCGATTGAACGGAGGGAACGGGCAATTCTGCGCGGCTACGCCGGTCGCGCGCACCTTATCGCCGATGCCGAATCGGGCTAGGATGGAGGTTCCGCTCCGGGGCTTCAGGGAGGGCAGGAAGACCTTGAGCGGCAAGTTTGGATCGCCGATCAGCAAGTACTCGCCGTCGCCGTTCTCGCCCTTGCCGGCGACGCGACCGTCGACCGCGACTAGCACCCCCAGGCGCTCGAAACTCCTCAGGGCCGCTAGCGAGACCGGCAGCGGCGCAGGCGCAGCGCCCCTCGATACCAGCCGGAGGTTGGCAGGGAGCAGCACCGGGAGGCCGGCCCGCCTGGAAACCGTTCCCGAGACCTCGACCCGGTCGCCAGGCTGGAAGCGCGCAAATTGCGCCGGCTGGCCTTCCAAGAACAAGCCATGCCCGGTCTCATCCTGAATGGCCAAGTGGCTGAAGGTGGCAAACGGAACAGGCCGCGACGAAACCGTGCCCAGGACGCGAACCGCGGAACCTTCCAGCGCCGCCGCGTAGTCGGAGCCGCGGCGCGCCGTCACGCTCTCCAGTGAGAGCACACCTTGGGCTTCCGCCATGCCGCACAGCAGCAGCACGGCAACTCCCAACTCGGCGGCCAGGCGGCCTAAGCCACCGGCCTTTGGCTGGAAAGCCACAAATCCAATGCTGGATCCAGAAAATCCTGGATCCTCAAATCTACCTCGGGAAGCTGGTCGTGCGTCGTCGTCAACCCTACCACGCGAGCACCGGCGGCTCGCGCCGCTTCCACTCCCGTCCGGGAGTCCTCGAACACGATGCAATTCGCCGGCGGAAGGCCCAGCAACTCGGCCGTCCGCAAGTAGATCTGCGGGTTGGGCTTGGGCCGCGACACCTGCGCGCCGTCGACCACCACGCGGAAAAACCGCCGCAGGCCCCCGGAATCCAGAACGAAATCCGCGTTGGCCGGCTCCGCGTTGGTGCCCACCGCCAGCGGCACTTCGTGGTGCCGCTCCAAAAAAGCCACCAGACCGGGTACCAAGTGCTCGTGCAGCACCGGCCCCATCGCTTCGCGATACAGCGCTTCCTTCGCCGCACCGTGCCGGAAGACTTCCGCCGCATCCAAATGCGCGCCGAAAACCTCCCGCACGATCTCATCGTTGCGCCGGCCGAACATCCTTCGGTCGAAGTCCTCGGCCACCGGAATGCCGTAACGGCCCAGGTACCTTCGCCAGACCAGCGCATGGATTGGGTTCGAATCCACGATCACACCGTCGAGATCGAAGACCAGCCCCAATCCCGACACCAATCCCATTTCGCTCAGAAGGGCCATGATATCACAGATTTGGAGTTTTGTACCTCAAGATTATGGTCTTAGCCCGCGCGGTGGGACCCCCGCCCTGCGACCGGCTCCTGTCCGCGGCCCTGGCGCGACATTCATGTCAACCAAGCCAACCCCGGGTTGAGGGGAACGGCTATAATAGGGTCGCCGATGAGGAGGCTCTGAGGGCACGGAGGGTTGAGGCTGTGAAGAGAAGCGCGCTTGTTTCGGTTTTCTGCGCCCTGTTTCTCACGAACATACTGGCCGGCGCAACCGCAGGGGACATAAGCAGGCTTGATGATAAATGTACGCACCATAATCAGAATGCTTGTGTGAAGCTCTGGGCCGCGGTCCGGGATTTGACGGACGCGGCCTTGCTGGCGAAGATCGTTGTCGAGCTCAAAGATTCGAGTGCGCGCCTGCTCGCCGTCCGGAAACTGACTGACCAGGCCGTGCTGGCGAAGATCGCCACCGAAGACGAAGACAACTTCATCCGCGGTATTGCCATCGCGAAACTGACCGACCAGGCGGTTCTGGCGAAGATCGCCGTCGAGGACAAGGCCCCCGAGCACCGTTGGACAGCGGCTAAGATGCTGACCGACCAAACGCTGCTAGCGAAGATTGCGGTCGAGGACAAAGAGCCGGGCGTCCGTTCGGCAGCCGCTGGGGCGCTGACCGACCAGGCGCTGCTGGCGAGGTTCGCCACCCAGCGCGCGGACTTGGATGTCTGCCAGGCCGCCATTGAGAAGCTGACCGACCAGGCGTTGCTGACAAGACTCGCTCAGAAGGAAGAGGACAGGTCTGTGCGCGCCGCGGCGATCGCCGCGATGGACGGTTCTAGCCCGGCCGTGAGAAGCTGGGCAGGCGACCTCGGCACGTTAACATTCGACCTGATAGAATCCACCGCGCGTGTCAGTCTGGCCATTCGGGAGCCACGCGTTCGGGACCGGTTTCCCCGGATTGTATTTACCGCCCGCACCAACCCCAACGTCCAGTTGTATCGCAGTGTGCTTGCGGGAGTCGGGGCGATTCCCGGCCACGAGGGGGGCATGACGCCAGGCGAGTCGGTGTGTTTCGCACTGTGCGAGGACGGGAAGAGCATCGCTAAGCGGATCTGGAAGACCGATTTCCCCCAGCATACGGACACGTTCGCTTTCGTGCCCGCAAGGGTCACCGGCGCGGAGTTGCTGGGGGAGCTATTGCGCTTTAATAGGTTCACGCAGGAGGATCTGATTGCCCTTTCCGCATCGGACGTCCCGGAGTTCCGCGAAGCGGTTGTCTGGAAGCTGACAGACCAGGCGTTGCTGACGAAGATCGCCGCCGAAGACAGGGTGGCGGAGGTCCGCCGGGCCGCCGAAGAGAGGCTTGCTCGGATCCGAAACAAGACGAAATGAGTTTCCCGTGGGGCCGTCGGCATTTGCGGAGAATGGTCCGGGAGACATGGGTCCAGGTAGAGGCTGCCGGGGAAGCCCGCCACGCGCTAGCGAACCTCCGGCCAGCCCGTCTCATTGGCGCAACCTAGTCCCAGCCGCGTGGCCCTGGTTCCGGCTACACTGGTTAGGTCGTGATCTTGTTCGCCGGAGACCGCACATGAAGAAGACGCTCCTGCTTTCATTGCTGGCGCTGGCTCCAGTTCTGCTGGCGCAGAAGTTCGAGAAGCTGGCCGCCACGCCGCCCATGGGATGGAATACGTGGAACACGTTCCAGGGGAGGATCAGCGAGACGCTCATCAAAGAAACCGCGGAAGCGCTGATCGCGAGCGGCATGCAGGCGGCGGGCTATCGCTACCTGGTGATTGACGACGTCTGGGAAGCCAAGGAGCGGGACAGCCAAGGCAACCTGGTCCCCGATCCCGAGCGCTTTCCCAGCGGCATGAAGGCCTTGGGAGACTACCTGCACGCGAGAGGCTTCTTGTTCGGCATCTACAACGACGCCGGAACCAAGACCTGCGGCGGCCTGCCCGGCGGGCGGGGCCACGAGTTTCAGGACGCGCGGACCTACGCAAGCTGGGGCGTCGATTATCTGAAGTACGACTGGTGCAACCACGGAACTGCCAATGGGCCGGAAACCTACAAGACCATGCGCGATGCGCTCTATGCCGCGGGCCGGCCCATCGTCTTCAGCCTGTGCGAGTGGGGAGACACGAAACCTTGGCTGTGGGCCAAGGACGTGGGGCATTTGTGGCGCACCACGGGCGACATCATGCCCTGCTTCGACTGCCAGGGGGTCTACTCTATGGGGTTCAAGTACATCCTGGAATTGCAGGTGGGTCTGGAGGATTACGCCGGGCCGGGGCATTGGAACGATCCGGACATGCTGGAGGTCGGCAACCCGGGATTGACGCTGGCCGAATCGAGGGCGCACTTCAGCCTGTGGAGCATGCTGGCCGCACCCTTGATGGCGGGCAACGACGTGCGCAAGATGCCGGAGGAGGTGCGGGCCATCCTGACCAATCCGGAAGTGATCGCCATCGACCAGGACCCGCTGGGCAAAGAGGGCACTCGCTTCATGAAACATCCCGGCAAGCAGATCTGGGCGAAGGAGCTCGCCAATGGAGCCTGGGCGGTTTGTTTCTTTAACGACAGCGACGAGGCGGTCCAGTTACAGATCGATTGGAACAACCTGACGTTCCTCAAGGGATCCTATAAGGTCCGCGATCTGTGGCAGAGGAAGGACCTGGGGACGGCCACCGGCGAATTCCGCGCTTCCCTCCCGATGCACGACGTGATCCTGCTGAAGCTGACGCCGGTTCAGTAGGGGTGCCGGCGGCACCCTCACCAGACGTACGTGGCGAGGACACGCGGGCGTCCTGGCACGCGTTTGACCACCGGAACACTGAGCACTACCTGCAGATTTTTCTTCTGCCAGCCAGCGGGAAACCGCGCCACTGCGTCCGCAAAGTACTCGGGGTTGGTCACGAACTCTCCCGCCGCCGTAGTGCCGTGACGCGTGATGCCGGCCGCGATGATCACCGGCCTGTTGGTGGTGGCGTCCACGATGCGGGAGACGATCGCGTAGTCCCCGGAAACATCCCAGTACGGCCAAGCCCCCTTAAGGGTCCAATCGGTACGCTCCGGGTGTTGCCGGTCCCGAATCATGTCGGTCTCGCGCCCGCTATCTTTGACGAAGGCGAAGCGGAGCCGGCTGAGGGCGCGGAGCGTCCATTGGTTATTGAAAGCGCCGATCAGGACCGAGGCGCCCTCGCACAAGTCGGTGAAAGAAGTGGATTGGTCGCCGCGGATGCGATAGGGTCTTCCGCTCCTGTCAATGAGCGAGGCCACGCGCGCCAGACAGATGGCATCGCCCAGATCGACGTAGCGGTCCGACAGGATCAGCAAATCCTTTCGCGGGATGGCATCCGAGGCCAGGCGGCGCTCCGCGGTCCCATCTCCCGCGGCGGACCGAACGAGCAGATCCTTGCTGGGAAGGGTCCCGCCCGCGGCAGTCCCCGCCTTGTTCTGCAGGGCGAGTATCCCTTGTATAGCGTCTTGGGCTTCGGTCGACTTCAGGTTGTAAACGATCGGCTGGCCGACACAGACCAGGGTGGCGCCCGGAGTCTGGAGCAAGGGGGCCCAAAGTTGATCCAAAACCGAGCGGGCGGGGCGCCCGATCCCCAATCCGAACGCCAGCAGGGCTAAGGCGGCCACGCCGCCAACCACGGAGGCCAAAACAAAGCGCCTCCTGGGCCGTTTGCTCGCGGCGTCAGCCGGTCCGCTGAAGTTGAACTCGACGATGTAGGACCCCGACTGCAACTCGATGCGGGCCTCCGCTTCGTGGCCGGGCTCCTGGTAGTACTGGGCCAGTTTCTTTCGAATCTCGGCCGCAGTGGCCCGCACGACGGGCTCCTGGCTGGTATCGTAGTCCGGCGGACGCCCGAAGACCTCCATGCCCAGAGTGCGTTCCTTGAGACCGCCCGTAGTGCCGGCGAGGGTCTGCTCGGTGATATAGCGCAGCAGGTTCTGACAGCGCCGGCTGCCCCGGAACTGATGGCTGCTCAGGACGCGCTCCAGCACGGCGCGGATCTCTTCTGCCTTCTCTGGCGGCAGAGGATGCACGGCGCCCTCGATGACCTCTGGCTTACGGGACATCGACCTCCTGCTGAGGGCCATCGTAGCACAAAAGGATGCACGTACTATACATAAAACAGACAAGGCGCTAAGGATGTTCCAGGCCACTGAATCTAAAGGCACATTAACGTATGGTCCCGTAACATCCTTTTTTGAGGTCGTCACCCCCGCTATGCTACGGCCCGGTTCGTTTCCAGGCGTGTCTTTTTGCGTGTGGGAGAGGAACGAGGATGTCCGATTTCAAAGGGAGGTACGTGTGAAGCAGGTTAGTCTCCGTGTAGTTCTATTCATTTGTGTGCTCCTGGGATTCTTCGCGTCTCGGGCTTGGGCACAAGAAGCAACCATTGTCGGCTCTGTGACGGACCAATCCGGCGCAGCAGTTCCGAACGCATCGATCACCCTCACGAACACTGACACCGGTCAGGTTCGTCAAACCACCACCAACAGCGTGGGCCAGTACCTGGCGCCGTCCGTGCAGATCGGGCACTATACGGTCCGGGCTGAAGTGGCTGGGTTCAAGAAGGCCGAGCAAACAGGAATCGTCCTGGAAAACGGCGACCGCCGCGCCGTGGACTTCAAACTGGAAATAGGCACGGCGCAGGAGAGCGTCACCGTGGAGGCGGCGCCGGTAGCAGTGCAGTCGGAATCCGGCGAAATCAGCGACCTGATTACGGGATCGCAGGTCACCCAACTGGCGACCAATGGCCGCAGCATCTATTCGCTAGCGGCATTGACCGCGGGCGCCTCCAGCGCCATGCCGGACTACCAGGTGGCCTCGTCGGTCGGCGCCAACTCGTCCATCAGTTTCAACGGTCTGCGGTATTCCCACAACCTCTATATGATTGATGGCGGGGAAGACCTGGACCGCGGCGGCGCGGGCACCATCATCGTGATGCCTTCGATCGACGCCATCGCCGAATTCCGCCAGCTCACCTCGAACTACAGCGCGGAATACGGATTGTCCTCCGCCGGCACCATGACCTTGGTGATCAAGTCCGGAAGCAAGGACTTCCATGCAGGGGCCTGGGAGTTCCTGCGCAACGAGGACCTGGACGCCGAGAATCCCTTCCCCAAGGCGGCGGGCCAGCCCATCCCCATCAACCGATTGAACAACTTCGGCTTCAACGTGGGCGGCCCGGTGTTCATCCCGAATGTGTACAACAAGGAGAAGAACAAGACCTTCTTCTTCTATAACATGGAGTGGCGCAAGATGCTCACGGGGGGCGGTATCAACCAACCCGTCCCGCTGACCAGCGAATATGGCGGCGCGATCACGTCGGCCATCCACACCCCCTGCACGAACCAGGTCTCCAGTGCGATTGCCGCGAAGTTCGCCGCCGCGGGCCTGGCCCTGAGCACGCCTGGTGCGCACGGATCCTGCACGTATAGCGCCACCGCAGCCCCAGGAGACAACCCGATCTTCGTAAACTTCCCCGGCAATACGATCCCCACTTCCCTGCTGGATCCCAACGCCCAGGCGCTGCTGAAGGTCGGCATCTTCCCGGCTCCTACTAGCGGCAGCAACTTTGTCGGCGGCGGCAATGTCCCGAACAACATCCGCGAGGAGATTGTCCGCATCGACGAGCACGTCACGGACAAGTTCTGGTTGTTCGGCCATTGGGTGGCTGATGCGGTCGCCCAGAACTACTCGACCACCATGTGGAGCGGCGACAACGTTCCCTCGGCCGGCAATACCTTTGCCAACCCGTCCTGGAGCGGCGTCATTCACTCCACCTACACCATCAGCCCGACGCTCCTCAATGAGGCCTCCTTCAATGCCAACGGCAACAGCATCAGCATTTTGCCGACGAGCTCGAGTGTGATTTCGTCCAGCAGCGTGACCATCCCCCCGATCTTCCCGAAGGCGATCAACATCGACAGCCGCCTGCCTGCCATCGACTTGGGTGGCTCAACCGGGACGGACTACACGCTCAACTGGACGCCGTGGACGAACGTCTGCTCCGACTACCAGATCCGCGACGACTTCTCGTGGAGCAAGGGGAGCCACCAGATCAAGTTCGGCGGAAGCTGGTCGCTCTACAAGAAGGCCCAGACCTATTTCGCCGACACAGAAGGCCAGTTCGGCTTCAACGGCCAATACACCGGCAACGACTTCGCGGATTTCCTGCTCGGCATGGCCAACTCCTATAGCCAGGACGCGGTCCAGAACCTGGGCCACTGGAACAACGTTTCCTGGGGGCTCTACGTTCAGGACAATTGGAAGGTCAGCTCGCGGCTGACTCTGAACCTCGGCTTGCGCTGGGATGGTATCCCGCACACCTACGAAGCGAGCCAGCAATCGGCGAACTTCTATCCCAACCTGTACAATCCGGCCGATGCGGCCGTCATCCTGCCCAGCGGCAACATCAGCCCCAGCAGTCCCGGCCTGGGCACCAGCCCCGTTCCGGCGCTGGCGGGCTATCAGTTCTACCTGAATGGCATCGGCATTGCCGGCCAGAACGGTATTCCGAAAGGCCTGGTCAACCCGGCCTGGAAGAATTTCGGCCCGCGCATCGGTTTCGCCTACGACGTCAGTGGCAAGGGCAAGACCGTCATCCGCGGCGGGTTCGGCATCATGTATGAGCGCATTCAGGGCAACGACATGTATAACGGCGCCACCAACAGCCCGTTCGGCGCTACGGTCGGCTACACCAATGTTAGCCTCTCGAACCCGAATCTCAGCATTCCGACCGGTCAGACGCTGGTGGCCCCCATCACGGTCAACGGCATCACGGGCCTCGACCAGACCGATTACAAAGCTCCGACAAGCACCCAGTTCAGCGTCGGGGTTCAGCAGGCCTTGGGAAAGGATTCCGTAGTGTCGATTTCGTATGTCGGCAACCAGAACCGGCATCAGCAAGACTACACCGAAATCAACCTCCCGAATCCGGCCCTGTTTCCGGGGCTGATCAACGGGACCGTCAACTACAACACGGTGGTTCCGTATCTGGGCTACGGCAACATCGGCATGTCCGGAAACGACATGAATTCCCACTACAATGGCTTGCAGGTGAACTTCCACTCGCAGATGTCGAGCAACCTCAGCCTGCAGGCGGCCTACACGTACTCCAAGGCCATGGATCCGATTAACGCCACCGGCGCGGGGGACATGAACTACGCGTCGGATCCTTACAACCGCGCTTACGACAACGGGCCGAGCCCGTTAGATCGCAGGAACATTCTGCTCGTGAATTTCATTTACCGGCTGCCCATCCTGAACGGCGCAAACACGAACAAAGCATTGAAGGCGACGCTCGGCGGATGGGAAGTGTCGGGTATCGTAACCGAGGAGTCGGGCATGCCCCTGGATATCACCCTGGGCGGCCCACAGGGCTCCAACGGTATCCCCAATGCGACCAATCGGCCCGACGTGAACGGCTCCGTCAGCTATCCGAAGACGGTGGGTGAATGGTTCGATACCTCGGCGTTCTCCTTGCCCGCGCTGGGCGCTTGGGGCAACCTGGTCAGAGACTCGGTGTACGGCCCGGGCCGTAACAACTGGAACGTCTCCCTGTTCAAGAGTTTCACTTTCAGTGAGTCTCATGGCAGCCGCCTTGAGCTCAGAGTGGAGACCTTCAATACGTTCAACCACACCCAGTACCAGAATGTGAGCACCACTTTCACCGCCAGCAACTTCGGCGCTGTGACTTCCACTTACGATCCACGCACCATTCAGCTTGGTGCGAAGCTGTTGTTCTAGTCCGCTGGCAGTATCCAAACCCCACCCCGCCCGGGCCCACCAAGGTCCGGGCGGGGCTTTTCTTTTTGGGGGAGAGAGCTGGCCGCTACTTTGGCTCTTTCACTTTGAGAACGCGATCGGCCGGCACGTTTTTGAGCTGCTGCACGGCGCCCGAAGGCCAGCGGATTTCCACCAACTCCGCCGACTGGTTCGGACCCAGGCCGAAGTGCAGCGGGGCCGCGCTGGAGGAGGCGTACCCGGCGGCGAACGAAACGTGATTGTACTGGGCGTTCCCGCCGGCGAGCAGCTTGATCCTGGCGCCGATGGCGTCGCGATTGCTTCGCGTGCCCTCCAAGTGGAACTCGATCCAGTGATTGGCGCCCGGGCTATCGTTCATCCAGATCTCGGCCGGCGCGCCGATGGCGCTCACTACCACGTCCAGACGCCCGTCGTGGTTCAAGTCTCCCACCGCGGAGCCGCGATGCCGGCTGGGCGGAAGCGCCGTCAAGCCCGCCTCTTCGGTCAGCGCCTGAAACTTCAGGCCACCCAGGTTCCGGAAGACGGTGTTGGGCTGCTCGACCTGCACGTGGGTTGCGTAACCCAGCGACTGGACGTGGCCTCGGGTGACGAAAATGTCCTTCCAGCCGTCGTTGTCGAAGTCGGCGATGGTGGGCGAATAGCCGGCCATCGGCGCGCTCAAACGCGACATGCCGCTGCGCTCGGTCGAATCCACGAAGCCGCGCTTCCCTGTGTTCCGGAACAAGGGAAATGTTTCGTTGTCGAGGGCCACGAAGGCGATGTCGGGATAACCGTCGTTGTCTAGATCCCTAAAATCCACCCCCATTCCCGAAATAAACTGCCCGTTATCGGCCAGAGCCACGCCGGCCTCGAAGGCGACTTCCTCGAATCTACCGCCGCCCAGGTTGTGAAATAGCGAGTTGTATACCTTGTCGTTCGCGACGAAGATGTCCGGCAGGCCGTCCAGGTCGTAATCGGCGACGCCTACTCCCATCCCCTTTCCCGGATGGGCGCGGATTCCGGATTCCGCCGAGACGTCCCGAAACGTGCCGTCTCCGTTGTTCAGGAACAACTGGTTGGGGGTGGCCTTGTAGAACTTCGGATGGCAGTAGTCGAAGCGGCCGGGCGCGGCCTCGCAGGCGGGTTCGGTGCGGATGTCCCAAGCCAGGTAGTTGACCACGAAGAGGTCCAAGAGGCCGTCGTTATTGACGTCCAGCCAGGCGCCGCCGACGCTCCAGAGCGGGCCGTACGGCGGGTCGGGTTTGTCGAGCCCGGCCTTGGCGGTGAGGTCGGTAAAGGTGCCGTCGCCATTATTGTGGTACAGGCGGTTGCCGTGGACGCCGCCGACGAAAAGGTCCGGATAGCCGTCGTTGTCGTAGTCGCCCACCGCGACGCCGACGTCGAAGCCCGCTCCCGCAAGGCCGGCCCGGCCAGTAACATCCTTGAAATTGCCGTGGCCGTCATTCTCGAACAGGCGATTGGAATAGTTCGGGCCAGTCTTCTTCAGGGTCTGAATATCGGCCCCGTTGGCGAAGAATACGTCCAAATTGCCGTCGTTATTGTAGTCGAAAAGGGCCACGCCGCCGGCCATGGTCTCGGGGGCGTGGCGCCGCGGAGTCTCGCAACTGTCAAGCCTGAAATCGATCGGCCGGTAGGCGAAGTGGATGGGCGGAGCCGCATTCTCGCGCGGGGCCGCGGCCCAAAAGGACGCCAGCAGGATGCCGAGCGCCCAGCAGACTGGCGCGCAAGCCTTCATGGCGCCCTTCCCGGGACCTCGATGAGCGGCTGTTCCTGCGGTTTGGCCAGGTCCTTGACCTTAGCGAACTCGGCATCCGCATCCTGCTGCCGGCCCAGGGAGAGCCACAGACGGCCGAGGCGGTAATGGGCGTCCGGCTTGGAGGGATCGATGCGGATGGCCTCGCGAAAATGACGCTCCGCGGCAGCAGAATCTGCGCCCGCCGCCAGGAGGATGCCGAGATCCAGGTGGGCGAGCCGGATATTCGGGTCCAATTCCAGTGCACGGCGCAGGTGTTGTTCCGCCGCCTTGTCGTTTCCGGCGTGCATTTCGGAGTCTCCCAGATAAGTTAGCGCTTGCGTATGCTGGGGCTGGCTCGCCACTTGGGCCTGGAATTCGCGGAGGGCATCTTCGTAGCGCTTCTGCTTCCAATAGAGGTATCCGAGGCCGAAGTGGACCTCGGGCTCGCTGTAGGAGGCTTTCACCGCGGCTTCGAACTCCGCCGTGGCCTCGCCGGTGTGGTTGGCCGCGTCCAGCACCTCGCCCAAGAGCATGTGGACCGGCGCGGAGTCCGGATTCTTGGCCAGCAGAAACCGGAACTCCTGGATGGCCTCCGGGTAGTGCTTCGACCAGAGGTAGCTTTGGGCCAGTTTGTAGCGCAGTTCGATGTTCTCGGGCTGCTGCTCAGCGGCCAGTTTCAGTTGGGCCGCGGCGTCGTCGAATCTGCGGCAGCCGAAATAGCTCATTCCGAGCAGCGCCCGGGCCTGAAAACTGCCGGGATCGGCCTGGGTGGCCCGCTCAAATGCGGAAGCCGCCTCGGGGAACTTGTTGAGCTTGATACAGGCCAGACCGAGATTCAGGTACAGGCCGGGGAGGTGAGGATCCAATTCGACGGCTTTGCGGTAATGCGGCAGGGCCAGCTCGTAGTTGCCCTGGCGCGCGAGCGCGAGAGCGGCGTTAGCCTCGGCGACGGCGGGCGGGCCGCCAGCCCAGATGGGCGCGGCAAACAGAAGGAGAACCAGCGCGAACCTCATAGAAAAAACGTGGCAGCCGTTGCTCTCAATCTCCCGCCAAGTATAGCCGATCGGAGGGGGGCGGCGAGACCGGGCAACTTTGAAAAACACTACACTGAGGGATATGAGACTCGCACCCATCGCCATCCTCGTGGCCGCGCTGGCTTACCCGCTGGCCGGCGCGGAACCAACGGTACAGGAAGCGCGAAAGTTCATGGAGCAGGTGGAGGCCAGGTTGCTGGAACTCAACACCATGGACCAACGCGCGGACTGGGTTCACTCGACCTACATCACTGACGACACGGAGGTCTTGGCGGCGGACGCCGACGAGCGGGCCATCGCGGCCACGGTCGCCTTCGCCAAGCAGGCCACGCGGTTCGACAAGCTGGCATTGCCGCCGGAGCTGGCGCGCAAGATGAAACTGCTGAAACTCTCGCTGACGCTGGCCACGCCCGCCGATCCCAAGGAGAGCCGGGAGCTGACCGAAATCGCGACGCGGATGGAGAGCACCTACGGCAAGGGCAAATACTGCGCTGGAGGCGACCAAAGCAAGTGCGTTGACCTGGAGGAGATCACGCGCATCATGGCCCAGAGCCGCGATCCGGCCCGGCTGCTGGAGGTGTGGCGCGGCTGGCACGCCATTGCGCCGCCGATTCGGGCGGACTTCGTGCGCTATGTCGAACTCGCCAACAAGGGCGCGCGGGAGCTGGGATTCGCCGACGATGGCGCCATGTGGCGCGCGAAATACGACATGCCGCCGGACGATTTCTCGAAGGAAGTGGACCGGCTATGGGAGCAGGTTCGCCCGCTCTACGTGTCGCTGCACGCGTATGTGCGGAACAAGCTGCGCGAGAAGTACGGAGACGCCATTGTGCCGGCCAGCGGCCCGATTCCGGCGCATCTGCTCGGCAACATGTGGGCGCAGACCTGGGACAACGTCTATCCGCTGGTGGCGCCGAAGGACGCCGATCCGGGCTTCGACCTTACCCAGATTCTGAAGGCGCGCAAGACCGACTGGCGGCAGATGGTCCGATATGGGGAGGGGTTCTTCACCTCGCTCGGTTTCGCGCCGCTGCCGGAGACGTTTTGGGAGCGCTCGCTGTTCCTGAAGCCGCAGGACCGCGAAGTGGTGTGCCATGCCAGCGCCTGGGACATCGACTATGTCGACGATCTGCGCCTGAAGATGTGCATCGACATCACCGGAGAAGACTTCACGACGGTCCACCACGAGCTGGGCCACAACTTCTACCAGCGCGCTTACGACCGGCAGCCGGTTCTGTTCCGCGACAGCGCCAATGACGGCTTCCATGAGGCGATCGGGGACACCATCGCGCTCTCGATCACGCCCGAGTACCTGGTGAAGCTGGGGTTCCTGGATAAGCCGACCGATGCCTCGAAAGACATCGGGCTGCTGCTGGCGCGGGCGCTCGACAAGGTGGCGTTTCTGCCGTTCGGATTGCTGATCGACCAGTGGCGGTGGAAGGTGTTCTCGGGCCAGATTACGCCGGAGCAGTACAACGCGGCGTGGTGGAAATTGCGGCGCAAGTACCAGGGCGTGGATGCGCCGGTAGCGCGTAGCGAGCGGGACTTCGATCCGGGCGCGAAGTATCACGTAGCGGCCAACGTGCCGTACATGCGCTATTTCCTGGCGGACATTTTGCAGTTCCAGTTCCACCGCGCGCTGGCGCGGACCGCCGGGTGCACGGGGCCGTTACACCGCTGCTCGATTTACGGCAACAAGGAGGCCGGCCAAAGGCTCGCCAAGATGCTGGAGATGGGGCTAAGCCGCCCCTGGCCAGACGCACTGGAAGCGCTGACCGGCCAGCGCGAGATGGATGCCACGGCGATCACCGACTATTTCGCGCCACTCCAGAAGTGGTTGGACGAGCAGAACAAGGGCAAGCCGGTAGGGTGGTAAACCTAGCGCCGCTTCGGTTCGCCGGTCAGCGCGGTTGCTGGGTCGTATCCTCGACTTTGACGCCCATCTCTCGGAGTTTTTGTTTTGCCCACTCGTTCTGTGGGTTTTCCTTCAGCGATAAGACGTAATAGTGAATCGCCCGCTCGACGTCGCCGCGATCGCCGTACGCCCGGGCAAGTGCGTCGAGTTGATTCCACGGAGGGGGATAGGCCTTGGGGTCATGCAGCAGAAGCTGGGACGCTTCTTCGAGGCGTCCCGCTTTCACCAATCCGGCAACGATCAGCGAAACGGTAAATGGCGAGGTTGATCGATCGAAGCCACATCTCTTGCCGCCATCTCGAAAGTGCCGGTGGACAGCTTCGATGCCGCCTTTGTCAAACAGCTCCAGCGGATCCGTCAAATGCCAGCCGTCGAAGATCGTGTCCAAGCCCTGATGGATGCTCCGTAGGGGAATCGACATATGCGTCTCCTGCTGCATCGCTTCGAAGTTCCATCGGAATCCGGCAGGGGCTTTCTCATCCAGTATCGCGGCCAGTCTCCGAACACTGCCGGACGAGTACCCAGTGGCGTTTGCAACGGTGAAATAGAGGTCCGCCTGGAGTTCCTTCGTTTTTGAAAAGAACGACTCTGCCTCCGCGACAACCGCTCCGTTGTTCCAGGAAAGAGTTGGGTCGATGGCAATATAGGCGTTGAAGAGGTTCGGTTTCGCCGTCAGTGCGTGAATGGCAAACAGGCCGCCAAAGGAATGGCCGGCGAGCACCCTGTAAGGCCGCGTGCGATAGGTTTTGTCGACCAACGGAATCAACTCGTCGGCCACAAAAGACAGGAAAGCGTCGGCCCCGCCATTGCCTGGCGAGAAGCGGTTATCGATCTCGGCCGATGAGGGAGGAGTCAGGTCACGCGTGCGTTGCTGGAAGCTCCCGCTGGCGATCGCAACGACGAGCATCTCCGGTATCCGCTCGCTGGCGGCTAGAAACTCCGCGATCGCGCTGCTCGAACGGAACAGGGTTTCTCCGTCCAACACATAAAGGACCGGATAACGGTCCGCACCGTCCTCATATCCAGCGGGCTTGGAGATGAGCAGAGTTCTCTCTTCCTTGAGAACGCTGGATCGGATATGGACAGCTTCGCCGATGACGACCGGGCTGGCCTGGCTCTGAGCCCCCGCGCCCATGGTTGCGAGCTGTGCCGCTAGCAGAACGGAAAGAGGAAACATTCGCTACGATTCTAGCGCCGAGGCCGGTGGACTGGTAGGGCTAGCGGCGCCTGGCGAAACCCTCGCAGTAGAGGCAATAACGGAGGAAGCCCAGCCGCTCATAGACGCGGATGGCGGTCTCGTTGTTCGCGGCGACGTTCAGCGCGATGGTAGACAGATTCATGCGGAGCAACTCGCCGGCGACGACGCTGGTCGAGCTTGCCGCCAGGCCGCGGCCCCGGCGGTCGCGCCGAGTGTAGATGTTGCCCAGCACGCCGATTCCCTCGGCGGGGACAGCCAGGTGGGTTCCGGCAGCGGCCACCAGCGCGCCCTCTTCGCGGATTCCGTAGAATACGCCGTCCGCGAGCATCGAGGGGAGGAAGAAGTCGGGGGCCTCGCCGTTGGCCTGGCCGTCGGCGTAGAGGCGTTCGAGTTCGCCGAGATCGGCCGGCGACGAGAGGCAGGATCTAGGGCCGGAGGTGGAGGTAGAGGGCGGGTTCGCCCGTCAGTTCGTCAAGCACGGCCGCGAGCGCGGAAGGTTCGCCGATCGCAAAGAGCACGGGAGTCGAGAAGCCGCGATAGACGAGCGCGAGCGCGGGAGCGCCGCCGGGCGGCTGGAACCACTCGGACCGCTCCAAGAGGCCGGGCGCCAGATCGCCCAGGGCGTACACCGACCAGGCGGGCTCGGTGAGGAGTATCGAGCGGATGGCGGCGGGATCGCGCAGCGCGGGCATGCGAACCTCGTATTGTAGCCCGGTAGTAGGATGAGAGGCAGCGCGATGCGAGACATTATCGTAGGAACCGCGGGGCACATAGACCACGGCAAGACCGCGCTCGTTCGCGCGCTCACGGGGATCGACACGGACCGGCTGGAAGAAGAGAAGCGGCGCGGCATCTCCATCGACCTGGGCTTCGCGCACCTGGAGCTGGCCGGCGACGTACGGATGGGATTCGTGGATGTGCCGGGCCACGAGCGGTTCGTGAAGAACATGCTGGCCGGGGCGGGGGGCATCGACCTGGTGCTGCTGGTGGTGGCGGCGGACGAGTCGGTGAAGCCGCAGACGCGCGAGCATTTCGACATCTGCCGGCTGCTGGGCGTCAAGGAAGGGATCGTCGCGCTCACCAAGGCGGACCTGGTGGATCGGGACGTGCTGGGGCTGGCGCGGCTGGAGGTGGAGGAATTCGTGGCCGGCTCATTCCTGGAGGGAGCGCCGGTGGTAGCGGTGAGTTCGGCGACCGGCGAGGGCCTGGACGAACTGCGCGCGCGTCTGCTCGAGATGGCGCGGACTACGCCGGTGAAGGACGCGTCGCGGCACTTCCGGCTGCCGATTGATCGCGTGTTCTCGATGCGCGGCTTCGGGACGGTGGTGACGGGCACGCTGATCTCCGGCTCGGTTGAGAAGGAGCGGGAGCTGGAAGCGCATCCGGGAGGGCGGCGTCTGCGGGTGCGCGGAATACAGGTGCATGGAAGAGCGGTGGAGCGGGCGCTGGCGGGGCAAAGGACGGCGCTGAACGTGGCCGGGGCGGAGCCGTACGAACTGGGGCGCGGAATGGTGCTGGCGGAGCCCGGCCTGTTCCAGCCGACGCGGAGCGCGGATTGCCGGCTTGAGCTCCTGCCCTCCGCCAAGCCGCTCAAGAACCACGCTCCGGTTCATTTCCACGCCGGGACGGCGGAGGTGGAAGCGCGCGTGCGTCTGTTCGGCAGGGAGGCGCTGGAGCCCGGCCAGCGGGCCTATGCGCGGCTGGTGCTGCGCGAGCCGTTGCTCATGCTGCCGGGCGATCGCTTCATCATCCGCATGTTCTCGCCGGCAGTCACCATCGGTGGCGGCGTGGTGGTGGACATCGGCGGGCATCGTTACCGCCGGGGCGAAGATGCGGCGGCGCGGTTGGAGGCTTTCGGGGTTCCGGTGCTCGTGCGCGAATCGAAATACGGCCTGGGGCTTTCCGAGCTGGTGGCGCGGACGGGTCTGATGGCGGCGGAGATCGAGCGGGCGGCGAAATCGGAACGCCTGATTGCTCTCGAACATCCGCAGTTTTGGCTGGTGGATTGCGAATGGTTCCAGGCAATGCTGGCCCGCCTCGCCAGTCTGCTGGAGGCGTTTCACCGCGAGAATCCGCTGCTGGCCGGGATGCAGAAGCAGGAACTGCGCAGCCGTGAACTGGCCGGGGCGCCGCCGTTCCTGCTGGACGCAATGATCGAGCGTGCGGCGGGCATCGTGGCCGAGGGGGAGACGGTGCGGCTGGCCACGCACCAGGTGGTGCTGAAACAGGATGAGGAGCAGGCGACAGCGGCGATTGAGAGGGCGTTCCGGGAGGCCGGGCTGGGCGTGCCGGCGGTGAACGATGTGCTGTCGAAATCGGGCGTGGCGGCGGGGCGGGCGCGCTCGCTGCTGGAGCGCCTGCTGAAACAGGGACGGCTCATCAGGATCAGCGGCGAACTGGTTTTTCACCGCTCGGCGATCGACGCTTTGCGCGCTCGTCTGGCCGAGCGCAGGGGGGAACGCCTCAGCGTTGCCCAATTCAAGGAGCTGGCCGGAATCTCCCGCAAGTACGCTATTCCGCTGCTCGAATATCTGGACCGGGAGCGCGTCACGCGCCGGGAAGGCGACCAGCGAGTGGTGCTGCGATGAGATCGACGCGTATCTTCCCGATCCTATCGCCGCTTGTCCTGTTGCCACTTAATCTGCAAGATCGGCAGGCAGACGGCTCAATCGATGGAATGGCGACGATGCTGTTCGAGGGCCGGTTCCCCGGGCGCCGTACTGCGACGAGCGGCGTCGACGGCCGCTACCACCGAGAGCTCGCCGGCGAGGGGGCCACGCACCTATCTTGAGCGGGTAGAATTCCCCTGCGGCGCAGCGAAGCGATCTCGACTGGCTGCGGAGAGCCAGCGCGCCCGGGCAGGCACTTAGGGTTTCGCTTGGGGAGCCAGGCGGCAGTTGGGGAACGACCGAGTACCGCACAGCGCAGCCGGGCGACGACTGAAAGGCCGCAGCTCTGTGGTATAGTCTGTTCACGTTGCCGAGAAACCGGGATGGGCCCGATTCCGGGGCGGCGTTTTGACGAAGGATTGCGATGAGAACGACACGTTTTATCCTCATGCTATCGCCGTTGGTTCTGCTGTTTCCGAGGGTGGGACTTGAGGTGCTACGCAACTCGCAGAATGCAAGGATTACGGTGCTGCTCTATAGCTGGCGGCTGACCTGCTTCCCATGGAATCTCATCCTGGCCGGGGTGGTGTATTTGTACGCCCGCCACCACCGGGGAGGGGAGGCATTCTGGTGGGCGGCGGGGACGGCGTTCGTGCCCTATCTGATCCCGCTGGGTCTGGTGTGCATGCCTGCCAGTCCGGATTCCACGGCTGCCGTGCTGCGGCACAAGGCATCGGCGCCGGCCGCCACCGAGAACACGCCGGTCCCGGTCGAGGGCCGGCTTCCGCTGCTCGAGCGCTGTCTGTCGGAAGCGCCGGAAGAGACCCGTTCCGAGCAGAGAAGCCGATTTGCGCGCGTCGCCGCCAACATGGAGTTCTCGCTCTGGGTGGAGAGGAGCGCAGCCGATCGCATCGTAGTGGAAGCGGCGTCAAGCGATTTCAGCGTGTGGATGAAGGCCGGCGACGGAGCCACGCACCTGTATGGAGCGGGCGAGATTCCCGTTGAACGTCGCGAGGCGATCCTGGACTGGCTGCGGAGAGCCAGCGCTCCGGGGCAGGTCCTCAGGGTCTCGCTTCGGGAGCCGGACGGCAGCATGAGAATGACCGAGTTCCGCACGGAGCACGGAGCAGCCGGACGGGCGCACAGCGTTGTGATATGATTCGCTTCACGTCGTCCAGGAAGCGGGATCTGCGCGGTTCCGGGGCGGCATCTTGACGAAGGATTCCGATGAGAACGACACGCATTGTCCTGGCTATTTCACCGTTGATCTTGCTGTTGCCGAATCTCGGAAACCAGATGGCATACAGCTCGGCCGGCGGAATGATGGCTGCATTCTTCTATGGCCGGTTGTTGAGCTTCTTCCCTTGGAATGTCCTGCTGGCCTGCCTGGCGTATTTCTACGCCCGCCACCGCCGGGGCCAGGAGGCATTCTGGTGGGGGCTGGGGGCGATGGGGGCTCCCTTCGTGGTCCCATTGGTGCTGGCGTGCATGCCGGAAAGGTGGGATTCCACGGCCGCCGTAATGCGACGGACTACAGCGGCGCCGGCCACCACCGAGGGCGCGCCGGTCAAGGGTCCGATCGAGGAACGGCTTCCGCTGCTCGCCCGCTGTTTGGCGAGTGCTCCGGAAGAGATCCGTGCCGAGCAGAAGAGCCGGTTTGCGCGCGTCGCCGCCAACCTGGAATTCTCGCTCTGTGTGGACAAGGGCACCGCCGAGCGCATCCCAGCGGAAGCCGCATCGAGAGATTTCAACGTGTGGATGAGCGCGGGCGAGGGGGCCACGCACGTGTATGGAGCGGGTAGAGTTCCCCTTGCGCGGCGCGACGCGATCGTCGACTGGCTGCATAAAGCCAGCGCGCCCGGGCAGGTGCTCAGGGTCTCATTCCGGGACGCGGAAGGCATCGTGGGAATGACCGAATACCACAAGGCGGGGTAGGCCGGCGCCCGAGCGGCCGCACGATTGCGCTACGCTGAAACTAACCATGAGTAGCGTCCAATCGAGAGTTCTGGCTGGACTGGCCATCCTGGCCCTGACGTGGACTCTGTCAGCACAACAGAAGAAGCCTGCCGCTCCGCCGCCCAAGGTCGATATCAACTCCGCGTTGCAGGTGGAACTGGAAAAGCTTCCCGGCATCACGCGGCCGCTGGCGAAGAAGATCGTCGCCAACCGGCCGTACGTGGCGCTCGAGGATCTGAAGCGGTTGGGCGTGCCGGCCCAGACCATCGAGAAGATCAGGCCGCTGGTGGTGGTGGGCCTGTCCATGCCCTCGAATCACCCGCCGCGGCCGAACATGCCGCCGGCCGGGACTTAATCTCCGACCACGGTGACCGTCACTTCGCGGTCGCGCGGACGGCTGTCGAAATCGCAGAAGACGATCTGCTGCCAAGTGCCGATATCGAGCGCGCCGTCGCGGACCGAAAAGCTTTGGCTGGTTCCGATGAGCGCGCTGCGCAAGTGGGCGTAACCGTTGTCGTCGCCCCAGTGCGCGTTGTGGGCGTAGTCGTGGTTCATGGGGGCGATCTTTTCGAGTGCGCGCGCCAGGTCCGAGACCGCGCCCGCCTCGTACTCGAGAGTAGTGATGCCGAGGGTCGAGCCGCGGCCCGAGACGCTGGCGATGCCCTGCTTGAGGCGGCTTTCTTCGACGATCCGGCTCACCTGCCCGGTGATGTCGAGTATGTCGCAGCGGCCGCGCGTCGAGATGCGGAAGGTCTTCTGAAAAACGGCCATACTGACAAGTTAGCGCAGCGTGACGATCGTCGCGCCCCAGCCGCCCGCTTCTCCGGGAGCGTCCCCGTAGCGGGCCACGAACGGCGTGCGAGCGAGCACCCGCCGCACGGTCTCGCGTTGCACTCCGATGCCGCGCCCGTGGATGATACGCAGAGCCTTCAGGCCAAGCCGGTTGGCCTCCTCGAGATAGGCTTCTACGATGGCCTCGACGTCCCTGGGCGGGACGGAGTGCAGGTCGAAGACATCGGTGATCGGAATGCGCACCGGCTCGTCGCCCGGAGGCTCGCGCATGGGCTTACTTGAACTCCATGGTTCTCACGATCCCAATGCTGCCCAGTTCCACGTCCAGTTTGGGATCGTAGTGGATCACGACAGCTCTGGGCTGCTGCGGCCCGCATCGGAGATTGAACTGGCCGCCTTCGACCCCCTTTACCGCGACCTGGGCCGGGTCCTGGATCGCCAAGCGCACTTCGCGGCCGACGATTCGCAAGCGCAGACGGGCGGTGGTCCCGAGGCAATCCACCTGCTCGAGCGTCCCCTCGATCGAATAGTCGTCCCCTTGAGGCGCAGGCTTCGCGGCCGGCGGAGTCCGCGGCTCCTCGGGCCGGCGTAGCAGACGCGGTGGCGCAGGCTCTTCCCCGGTCGCGAGCGCAGGCTCCGGGGGCTGCGCCGCAACCGGGACCGAACGCGGCGGCGCCTTCAGGAATTCGAGCATCTTCTCCGCGGAGGCGATTTGCAGGTCGCCGCGCGCATACTTCCTGGCCGATTCGGCGGACTCGAGCGCCTCCTTCGGCTTGCCGAGCTTGTAATAGGCGTAGGCCAGCGCGGAGAAGAGGGGATACGCCTGCTCGCGATCCACCCGCTTGAGCAGCGCGAATTGCCCGACCGCCTCCTCGTACCGCTTATCCTGCACCAGGTTCAACCCAAGCAGGAAGCGTGCCTTCATAAAGCCCGGATCGAGTTCCACCGCCTTACTCAACAACGGAATGAGAGCGGCGGCGCGCTCTCCGCGCTGGCTGAGCAGGCCCGCGTAATCGTAATAGAGCTTGGGGTTCCGGCTGCCCAACTCGAGCGCGCGCGCGAAGTGGGGGCGCGCCTGCGCGGGACCGCCGGCGAGCCACTCGAGATAGCCGAACCCTTCTTCCACCTCCGCGCTCGCCGGATTCCGACCCGCCAGTTCCGCGAACGCCCGCCGGGCCTCGTCCCATTTATGGATGGCCCCCAGCACACCAGCCAGCGCCAATCCCGATTCCAGCGGCGTGGCCTCGCGGACCTCGGGCTGCTCCGCCGCTTTGTCCAGTTGCAGGTCGAAGACCAGGACACTGAATTCCGCCCTGCGCAGGTAGCTCTGAAGGTCGGTCCACACTTCCGACATCTGTTTGCCGTAGATCTGCTCGAAGGCGGTCTTCTGATCGCCCCTCATCGCCGCGGCCAGGAACTGCGGGAATTTCGGGCGGTACTCCTCGGTCAGCATCAGCATGTGCGTGAGGGCCCAGGCCTCGGCGTAAAAAACGGTGGCGCGATTCCTCTCGTTGTAGTAGGGAGAGTCGTGGCCGACCGCCATGAGCGTCTCCAGGTCCAGCCATTTGGAAGCCCGCAGCACCTGAAGGCGGCCGGGGACGATATCGCCGACCCGAACTTTCTTGAACATCGGCTGCAGCGTGGAGTAGAGTTCCGCGAGTCCCTCATTCAGCCACACCGGCAGCTTTTCGGCGGACGGTTTCAGGAGCAGGTGCACATACTCGTGCACGGCGACCGGATAATACTCCGACCCGATGCCCTTCAGAACGATGTAGTCGCGGTCACGCCCGCCGGCCGCATACGCCGCGGCAACCTGGTTGGGCTGGTAGGGGGCGAACTCCTTTTCCGAGGAGAACGCTACAATCCGGACCGGCAGCTCGGAGCCGGCCGAAAGGTGCATGCTCTTCAGGAAGAAGCCGCGGACCTGCTCGAAATAGAGGATGGCGTCGCGGCCCTGGCGCTCACCCGCGGTGGTGAGCAGTTCGAAATTCGCGGACGTCAACTTCAACCAGCGGGGCGCGGCGGCGCAATCCAGAGCGCATAGGAGCGTAAGAGAGGCCACCGCGGTGCGACGCCGTGCCATGCTGTCCGACAATTCTACCAGGGGAAGCGGACGCGGGGGCTCGCGGGGATCGCTTCGGGCGCGCCGGGCTTACTTCTTGGTCTCCGGCGCGGGGCTGGAGTTGCGGATATCGAGCGCCAGACGCCAGACGCCGTTGTGCTGCTTCCTCCAAATGGTGACGTACTTGCCGTAGGCGACCTCGGGTTTGCCGTCTTCGCCCTGGCGGGAGGACTTCCAAACTCCGTAGGTGTAGCCGAGGTCGCCCGAGACGTAGGCGTCGATGGGCACCCAACGCAGCGTAAAGCCGGGCGCCTCGAATCGCGGCCCCAGGTACTTGCGGATGGCCTCCCTGCCGGCGACGATCGCGCTGCCATCGGGCAGCAGCATTCCGTCTTCGGCGCAATAGGAAACCCAGGCGTCGACCCCGTTTCTGAAGGTCGCTTCGTCGAATTTGCGGTCCATATCGAGCAGGGTTTTGGCCTGGTCCTTCTCGGCGCTGGCGGAGGCCGTCCTGGCCGCGCCGAGGTGGAATCCGATCAACGCCGCTCCCAAGACGGCAAGCGGGGTGCCGAACCGGGGCCAGATGCGCATAGTGTTCCCTCCCTCAAGATTCTATAATTCTGGTATGGCCAGTGGTACACCCAAGCAGGACAGTCACAGCCGGCTCGCTTTCCGCCTGGCCGATCAGGCCCACGATATCGAGAGGCTGACGGCGGGGCTGGACGAGGAATTGCTCGAGGAACGCAGTGTCCCCGGCAAATGGTCGATGAAGGAAATCCTGTGCCATTTGTGGCGAGTGCAGGAGGTTTTCGAGGGCCGGATCGAAGCCATGCTCACGCAGGACAACCCGTCCGTGGTCCCCTACAATCCCGACCACGACCCCGAGTTCATGGTAATGCTACAGACCCCCGCGCGGGAGCTCATCGAAGGATTCCTGGGCGAGCGCGAGCAATTGGTGACGCTGCTGGGATCGCTCTCCGCCGCCGATTGGCGCCGCACCGGCAGGCACCCCGAGTATCCGCACTACGACGTGAACTTCCAGGTCCAGTACATGGTCTACCACGAGGGGCACCACATCTACCAGATCGTGCAGCGCCGCGCGCCGATGGGGAAGATTCCGCACTGATTAGGGCAACTCGCCCTCGAGCAGCGCGCCGAGCTGCGCCGCGGGGACGCGCAGGCCGACGTAAAACGGCCCGAACAGCGCGTAGAGGGCGCTGACCTCGTCGAAGCGCATCTCATAGATCAGCTTCTTGAACTGGAGGGGGTCGTCCGCGAAGAGGTCCACGCCCCACTCCCAGCCGTCGAAACCCATCGACCCGGAAATGATCTGCTGGACGTGGTCCGAGTAGCGCCGGCCGACCAGGCCGTGCTCGCGCAGCATGCGGCCGCGCTCGGCGATGGGGAGCGTGTAGAAGTTGAGGCGCTCGCCGCGTTTCCGGTCCATGGGATAGAAGCAGAGATAGCGCGGAGCGGGGATAGCCGGATAGAGCCGCGCATGCATGGCCTTCCGCTGTATCGCCAGCAGCGCCTCCACCTCGACGTTCCATTCCTGCGAGTGCGGCTCGATGCCGCGCTGGGCCAGGGCGCGGTAGAGCTTGACGCTGGAGTCGTACAAGCCCAGCTCCACTACCGAGAGGTAGCTGGCGGCGGGCTCGAGGAAATCCGCGAGGCGCAACTGCGCCACACGCAATTCCACCCGGTTCAGATCGTCGAAGGACTTGCGGAAGTGCAGCCAGAGCAGATCGCCCTGGTGACCCAGGAGCGAATAGGCGGCGGAAGGCGCGTCTTCCATACTCTCAAGCGCGCCCGCGGCCTCGGCGGCGATGGCGGCCCGCTCGGCCGAAGCGAGCGCCTTCCAGGCCGGCCAACGGATGCGGAACATCTGGTGCAGGACGCTCGCGCCCTCGAGGGTCAGGGGCGCGGCGGGCAGATTCTCAGCCACCTCGGACATTTACTCCAGTGTAGCTACTTCACCCGCGTTTGTTTGCCGTGCATGACCTCGGCCCACGGGCCGTCGCCATCGGCCATCTCGAAAGTATAGGCAGCGGCGTCGGGCGGGACCTCCTTCATGATGAATCGGTTCCGCAACAGCTTTCCACCCATTCGCGACTGGCCCAGCCAGGTCCAGGTGGGGCCGTCGATGGTTCCCTTGGCCAGCGTATTCTCGCCGCTGGTGTTGGTCTCGAAGTAGACGTAGCGCTTTTCGCCGGGGTCGTAACTGGTGATGCTGAGAGCCTTCACGTCGCCGTGGGCCCAGTTGGAAACGGAATTGCACACCACGGCGAACCCTCCGGAATACCACTCGCAGGTTTGGGTGAAGGTCATCCGGCCGCCAGGACCCAAGGCGCCCGGTTTCATCTCGGCTTCCGAGCGCCACTTGCCGACCATGAAGGCGAGTCTCTGGTGTTCCGGCCCGGGCTGGGGAGTTGGGGTCGCAGTTTGCGGCAGCGCGGCTATGCCACTCAGCGCGAAAAGGGTTGCAGCGATCATTGGCTTGTGCATCTCACCCTCCTGATTGCTTCCATCTTACTGCATGCCGGCAGTGAGATGTAACTCCAGCGTGGGCCCACATTGCAGTATTGAGCAGTTACCGATGACCTCTCAATGGCCTCCGACGCCTTGATTCATGCAGGCTTTAAGGTGATGAAGACGCTCCGGAGGTCAACACCCGAGTCATCTGACACGGCGGCCGTTTGCGAGCATGTCACGGCGCGTCATTGAGCTGGCTGTGGCGGCCGGGCAGGCTGCGGCAGGGAAGCAAACCAAGCGAAGGACGGGCGTGGATGGATAGGCGTCTGAGAAACTGCCTGAAATCAGGCGCTTCTTGGTTCTGTTGTGGCCGGACGAGCCAATGTTAGCTCCTCCTGGGCCGCCGTGGTCGTTCGGAATGGAAAATCGAAAGGGGACAGCTACAAAAGGGGCGGGCGGACGTATAATCGACAACGGGCCAGGATTGCAAAGTGGGTATCCCGGCTGACAGCACGTTAGGGAGGGCGTCGATCCATGCAGCTCCGTCGAGATGCGTCTTGCGGCTGCGTTGTGCCGCACGAAGCAGAGCGCCGTATTGTTCGGGCATCACTGCTGCTGCTCCTGTGGCTTGTGACATGCTTCGCAAAGGGCTCTTCCGCCACCACCTGGGTAGTGGTCCTCAAGAACGGCAAGCGGGTCGAGTGCGCTGAGCCTTTTCTCGCCGTCAACGGATTCTACCTATTCCGAGACGCTAGCGGGATAGACCAATCCGTCCCGGCAGAAGAGGTGGACGTGGCAAAAACCGCAGCCGCCAACCCTGCGTCCGAGACTGCTGGCCCGGCCTCGGTATCCACCGCAGTTCAGGCCAATTCCGAGTTTAAGGCCGGTGGCGTTGCGCTGACTCTGCCCGGCCCACCGGGCGACTTCCTGGAAGTGGGTGACAGGCTCAGAACGACTGTTTTCGAGCTCCTTGCGCCATCGACAAATCGGTTGCTTAGCGCGTACGTCCCATCCAGTAGGTTGGTGGAGTTAAAGGCAGGCAACGCGTCCCACGGCTTGGGCCCCTACGCCATGGTGGAAGTACCCAGAGAGGCGGAGTACCTCGACTGCGGGCCAAGAGAATTTGAGCAGGCGCTGCAGAGCGTCGGCCCCTACTTGGGGAAGGCCGACTTGAAGGCGTCTGCCGAGCCGGCGCTGGAGGAATTCAAGATTCGCCTGAGGTCCTTGGGTGCGAAACCGTTGGAGCTCGGTCGCTTCGAGATGCCGCGTGGCCTTTTCCGGAAAACCGACGCGGCGGGCTTCTTGGCGCTGATGGCAGGTAAGTCGGGGGATCGAAGCGTCAACGTGGCCCTCGGGATGGCGCTTCTTCGAGTGAAGCAGAGACTGCTTCTCGTCTTGCTGGGCCGCAAGTACGAATCGCTGGAGACGGTGACCTGGGTGCATGAGAACCTTGAGACGTGGTGCGACGCGATTCTGGCGAACAACCGTTAGGCTCAGGCCGTTCACCTTGTCTGCCCGCCGCGATCAACGAGCGGGGGGTGTTCAAGGAACCGTTGCCTGCCGGCATGCGCATCTCACCCTCCTGATTGCTTCCATCCTACCGCAGGCTGGCCGGCAAACGCTGGTCCGGTGCAACCACGCGCCAGAGGCCTCAGGAGCCGGTGGAAGTGTAGTTACGCACGCCGCGGCTCCAGACGGCGAGCGCCAGGGCGGCGAAGGCCACACTCACCAGCGGCATTATGTACGTGTAAGTGCGATAGGCGTCTTTGCCGAGCAGATGCGCGGCCGGATAGAAGCTGGCGAAGCCGAAGGGCACCACCCAACTGAGCAAGAACCGGACGAGCTGACCGTAGATATCGAGCGGATAGCGGCCGAAGGCCAGCATGTTATAGATCGGCGGGACGACGCCCACGCGGTCCTCCATCCAAAACGAGACGCAGGTGAGCATCAGGAAGACCGAGGTGTAGAGGGCGCAGCCGCAGAGCGTCGCTAACAAGATGAAAAGCCAGCCGGTGGCGCCGATGCGCAGGCCCAGCGTGCGGGCGCAGCTCAGCAGGATCACCAGGCCCAGTACCGTGTCGCCCAGGGCCTCGAGACGAAACTTCTCCGAGAGCACCTGGAAGAGGGGATGCACGGGCCGCAGCAGCACCTGGTCGAACTTACCCATCACGATGTAGGAATCGCTGAAATAATACAGGTTGACGCTGATGGTATTGAACAGAGACAGCGGCAACAGCGAGAACCCGTAGAGGAACAGGATCTGGGTGAAGCTCCAGCCGGCGATGCGCGGGACATGGCGGAAAATCAGGAACACCACGGCCATCCCACACGCGGTCGAGGCCACGGTAGCCAGCACGGAGAGCAGAAAGTCGCCGCGGTAGGAGAGGCGCACTTTCGCATACTGGACGAAGTAGCGCGCGAAGAGCGAAAGGTAGCGTCGCATTCAGCCCCCGTGAACCATGATGCGGCGGCTCATGGCGCGCCAGAACCAGGCTCCGAACCACAGGAGCGCGGCGATCCAGACGGCTTCGAGCGCAAGCGCCTCCGCGATCTGGCGCCAGGAAATCTTGCCCAGGTAGATCATCATGGGCGTGAAGCCGATATGCTCGAAGGGCAGCAGGCGCGAGATCTGGCGCAGCGGGGCGGGGAAGAGCGTGACCGGCACGAGCACGCCGGAGAGCAGGTCCTGCGCCCAGAACTTGGCGCGCAGCAGGCCCAGAATAGAGGTCAGCCGCACGGCGCAACAGCCGACCGCGAAATTCAGCGCGGCCACCAGGATCACGCTGCCCGCGAGCGACAGCAGGAACACCGCGAAATGCGCGCCGGTGGCCGGAGCGAGCACCGGGAAAAGCAGCCACAGAAGGATCGCCGTCGGTGCCGTCAGCAGGCACAGCCGGAAGGCCGATTCGCCCAGCGCGCGGGCGATGTAACTGGCCTGGATGCTCACCGGCTTGAGCATAACCATGGTGATCTTGCCCTCCAGGATGTCTTCGGCCATCTCCGAATCGATGTTGTTGAAGTACATCGAGCGGATGATCCAGCCCACCGCGACGTAAGTGATCATCTGGGCGAAGCTGAAGCTGGCGAAATGCGGATCGACATGGTAAATGGCGCGCCAGATGAAGTAATAGACCGTGACATTGATGAAGTAAGTGATGACGCCGGTGTAATAGCGCAGGCGGAAGGCCAGCATGTTCATGAAACCGATGCGACCGAATTCCAGGCCTACGGATGGCACGGCGGCTCCTCCGGGATGGCGCCGCCCAGGTAGATCCGCTTGACCACCTCTTCGATGGATTGCTCCTCGATGGCGATGTCCAGCACCTCGACCGAGTTCACCACCTGGCGGATCACCTCGGCGGTGGAACGGTCTTCGCGGCCGAAAGAGAGCAGATAGGTGAGGTCGCCGAGCTTCTCGCGGCGAATGCCGGCTAGCTCGAGTTGCTCGAAGCGGCGCGCATTCTCGCGGTCCTTGAGGTCGAACTTCACGGTGGTCTCGCGCCAGAGCTGGCGTTTGAGATCGGCGAGCGCGCCGTCGTACAGCAGGCGGCCATGGTCGATGATCATCAGGCGCGGGCAGAGTTCCTCGATGTCCGAAAGGTCGTGCGTGGTCAGCAGCACGGTGGTCGAATACTGGCGGTTCACGCGCTTCAGGAAGGCGCGGATGTTCTCCTTGGCGACGATGTCGAGCCCGATAGTCGGCTCGTCCAGAAACAAGAGCGGAGGATTGTGGAGCAGCGCGGCGGCCATATCGCAACGCATGCGCTCGCCCAGGCTAAGCTTGCGCACCGGCGTGTGAAGATAGCGCCCGATCTCCAGCACTTCGTCGAACTCGCTCATGCGCGCGGCGTAGTCGGCGTCGGAGACCCCGTAGATCTTCTTGAGCAGCCGGAAGGACTCGACCACCGCGATGTCCCACCACAACTGGGTCCGCTGGCCGAAGACCGCCCCGATGGTCCGGGTGTATCGGGACCGTTCGCGGAAAGGCTCGAATCCGTTGGCGCGCACCTGGCCGGAGGTCGGCAGCAGGATTCCGGTCAGCATTTTGATGGTGGTGGATTTGCCGGCGCCATTGGGGCCGATGTAGCCGACCATCTCGCCGGGCTCGATCAGGAAGGAAATGCCGTCCACGGCGGCCACGGTCTTGTAGTCGCGCACCACTAGGTTCTGGAGCGCGCCCCAGAGCCCTTCCCGCCGCTCGAAGGAACGGAAATGCTTCGCCAGTTTCTCGACTTCTACGCGGCCGGGCATCACAGGATCAGTCTAGCGGCTTACTCGCTGTCGCTGATTCTCGCAGCCGTCGCACGCTGAGCCGCCAAGAAGCCCATGACGGTGAACTCTCTGGGACCATCGTCACCTGGCCACGCCGACGTGTTGAACGAGCGCACTGTGATGGACTCTCTGCTGATTCCAACCTTACCGGCGAGCAACAGCAGGTTGTCATCTGCGTGTTTTGTGCGTTGGCAGGTGAGGACAAGCATCACACCGGGGATGCGGAGCAGCCCCAGCTTCTCTTCGATGTCTCGCTTTATTCCCGGAATCTCGCTTTCGCCGCGAGAGCTCCACCAGCCCTTTATCTCGGCAACGGCGACAAGCTCGTTGGTCTCTTCGTTATAGAAAGCAAGGTCATGGCTTCCACGCTCCGTTCTGGGTCGCCAGCGAAATGACGACATCAGAGCACGCCAAATAACGAACTGGTAGTACCGTTCGTTGATGTTGTCGCAAATGCCAATGCGTGTGTTGCGCCAACCACGCGCATTGGCGCAATCAGCAAGGTAGTGGTCCTCGCATTCCAAAGCTCGAGCCGCACAATCAATCAACTGCTTCAAATCCTCCCTCCCGAACATGAATCCTCCATGCAATACACGATAGCACGGACCTCATCAGCGATCCGCTTAGGGCTGCAACCAGACCTCATGCCACGCCGATACTTTGCAGGCCAACGTTTTCGTAGGATCTTTCGGTTTGCCGCCCCCAAATTCAAGTTCTCGCCGTGGAACGAAAGGCCATGCCATGCTCGGTGCTGGTCGAAGCTCTCGTGGGTGGTATCAGGGATGGCTTCAATGAACTCCTGATAGCCATGAGCACCGCCGACATCCTCGGGTGGGCATCGACGCCCCCGATGCCGTCCAAAGTGTGGTATAAAGTTGCATTGCATGCCGCCGCAGGGCGAAAGGGCTCTATGTTCTGCATTCGGTGCGGCGTTCAGTCGGATACCGCCGCAAGGGTCTGCGCGATCTGCGGCAGACCCCAACCGGGCGATTCTGGATGCGCGCCTCCTCCCCCGAGTCCTGTTGCATCGATAGGACGGATCACCGGTCAAACGCCATCTGGCAAAAAGGGAAACGTTAGGACTGAACGGAAAACCACAGGCAAGCAGCTCGTGTTTCTGATTTGCATCGTGATCCTTGTCGCAGCTGCGCTCACGTTCGGAGGTTGTGATGCATCTCATCATGAGCCTCTGTTGGATATTAGAATCGGACAGCGTTATTGTACCTCTGGTGACTATGTCTTCGCTACATCTCTCGAATCTTATATGGCTCAACAAGAAGCTCTTCGATCTAGGGATGAGATTGGATTTAATCGGGTGGTAACGGGTTTTCCTCGTATCGCTAAGGGTACTCAGGTGTTGGTACTCGACCTTGTAAATTGGGTTGGAACTTACAAGGTGCGAGTTATGTCGGGTCCCCATTATTCGGAAGTGCTTTACACTGGTTCTGAATGGCTCTGCGCCTGTCGGGCATCAGGCCCGCCCGGACCGTAGGCGGCAGCAGGATTCCGGTCAGCATTTCGATGGTGGTGGATTTGCCGGCGCCATTGGGGCCGATGTAGCCGACCATCTCGCCGGGCTCGATCAGGAAGGAAATGCCGTCCACGGCGGCCACGGTCTTGTAGTCGCGCACCACCAGGTTCTGGAGCGCACCCCACAGCCCTTCCGGCCGCTCGAAGGAACGGAAATGCTTCGCCAGTTTCTCGACTTCGACGCGGCCGGGCATCGGAAAAACGGTATAGCCCGATCTTCTCATAACGCCGCCGGGATTGGCCGGAGAGACACAGTCGGCTGGGGGGATTGGGCGGCCCGGCGGGCAGATGTGCTATGAGTATGGCAATCATGTGGATTCATTATTACAGGGCCGTTACGGGCAGTTTGGGCGGCTCGGCGCTGGTTGCCGCGCTGCCGGTGTTCACACTGCTGTTCCTGTTGGGGGTCAGGCGCAAACCAGCCTGGGTGGCGTCGCTGGCCGGCCTGGCGGCCGCTAGCGCCGTGGCCCTGCTCGGCTACCACATGCCGCCGATGCGCCTGCTCAGCGCCGCCGGGCTGGGGGCGGCGACCGGTCTGTTTCCCATCGGCTGGATTGTCTTCTGCGCGCTGCTGCTGTATCGGATTACGGTCGAAACCGGCAAGTTCGAGATCCTGAAGGATTCCATCGGGAGCCTCACCGCCGACCGGAGATTGCAGGCTTTGCTGATCGCGTTCGCGTTCGGCGCGTTCATTGAAGGCGCGGCTGGATTCGGAACGCCCGTCGCCGTCGCCGCGGCCATGCTTACGGGACTGGGTTTCTCACCTTATTACGCGGCGGGCATCTGCCTGATGGCCAACACGGCTCCGGTGGCGTTCGGTTCCATCGGCATTCCCATCCTCACTTTGCACAAGATCACTAACCTGCCCATAGACCAGCTGAGCGCGGCGGTGGGCCGCATCTGCGCGCCGGTCTCGCTGATCATCCCGGCCTATCTCATGCTGGTGATGTGCGGGTGGGGCGGACTGCGAGGAGTCCTTCCGGCCGCGGCGCTGTGCGGCGCCTCCTACGCGGCGGTACAGTTTCTGGTCTCCAATTTCGTGGGGCCGCAGCTCACCGATATCTTCAGCTCGCTGGCGGCGATGGGATCTCTGGTGGTCCTGTTACTTCTGTGGAAACCGAAGGACGGTTTCCATTTCAAAGGAGACGCCAGCGCGCCGGTTGCCCCGCGGAAGCACTCTGGGCGCGAGTTGGCGCTGGCCTGGGCGCCTTACGGGCTGCTGGTGGTCTCGGTGCTGCTGTGGGGATGGGCGCCGTTCCGGCGCCTTTTGGAGCGCGGGGAGGTGAAGATCGCCTGGCCCGGACTGGACGGCGCGGTCTACGATTTCAACTGGCTGGCGGCGTCGGGAACGGCTTGTCTCGCCGCCGCGCTCTCTTCCGCGCTGCTGCTGCGGATGGCTCCGAGGATGTTCGCCGGCGTGTTGTGGAGGACCGTGAAGCAACTGCTGCTGCCGGCGCTCACCATCGCGACCGTGCTGGCGCTAGCCTTCCTGATGAACTACTCCGGGGCAACGGCTACCCTGGGCCGGGCCTTCGCCGCCACCGGCGTGGTGTTCCCTTTTTGCAGCGCGCTGCTGGGCTGGCTGGGGGTCTTCCTCACCGGATCGGACACCTCGTCCAACGCGCTGTTCGGCAACTTGCAGGCGCTCACCGCCGCGCGGTTGCACCTCAGCCCGGTGCTGATGGCGGCCGCCAACTCGAGCGGGGGCGTGATGGGAAAGATGATCAGCCTACAGAGCATCGCGGTTGCGGCCGCCGCTACCGGCTTGAGCCGCCGGGAGGAATCCAGCCTGTTCCGCCTAACCCTGCGTCACAGCATCATCCTGGCTTCAGCGATCGGGCTGATCGTCGCGCTCTACGCCTGGACGGGCTGGGCCGGCTGAGGGAGGTACAGTTTCGCGCCGAGACTCGGCGCGGCAGGGTTTGGCGATTCAAGTCTGGACGCCGAAGCGCGGCAGCACCCAGCGCATCAGGGCAAAGTAGGCGGCGAGGAAAAGCAGAAGCAAAGCCAATTCAGGCATTCGGCACTCCCGGGCGGCGGTCGGCAGCCGTGTGTCCCTGTCCACCAGGATACACTCCGGCCGCGATTGGTGACGGGGAAAGAGGGGGCGGGGCTGCACTGGGACCTCGATTGGCGCCCAGGAAAGAGGGAGCGGGGCTAGTCTTCGCCTTTTCTTCGCAAAAACCTTAGGTTTTGGGCCAAAATACCTCAAAACGCGGCTTGAAACTCCGGCAGAGCAGGGTTAAGATCGGCTAGTGGTACAAAGTGGCGAAAATGTGGTGGAGTCGCGTCCCCAAGGCGGCTTGGGGCGTCCTCCCATCGGAATATACCCGTCCCGCTGCGACGACAAGGGAAGGGTGCGCCTCCCGAAGGAATTCGAGAACTTCGTCAAGACGCTCTCCGAGCAGAGGTTTTTCGTCACGACGCTAGACGGCGCCACAGGTCGAATATATCCCATACAGGTCTGGTTAGACAACGAAAAAGTATTCGCCGAGGACACAGAGGACCCGGAACGCGCCGCGCGCACGGCCTTCCTGGCGCACTTTTGGGGTTCGGAGGCGGAGCTGGACGCGCAGGGGCGCATCCTGGTGCCACCGGGGCTGCGGCGGAAACTCGGGATCGAGGAACAGAAGGTCAACCTGCGGTTTTACAACGACGCCATCGACCTGTACAGCGAAGCGGTCTCCGAGATGCGGCTGAAGGAAGCCACCGAGTCGGCCCACGCCGACCTGTTGGGGCTGAGAAAGCGGGGATTGAAATAGCGATGTATGCACTTCCCCGTCATGCTGAACGAAGCACTCGAGTATCTGGCGGTCCGGGCGGATGGAGCCTACGCGGATGCGACGGCCGGACTGGGAGGCTACACGGCCGCGATCGCGCAACGGCTGACCACGGGAGTGGTTGCGGCGCTGGATTGCGACGGGGAATCGCTGGAACTGGCGCGGCAGGCGACTGCGGCCTGGGCGGAGCGAATCCGCTACCGCCAGGCGAAGTTCTCGGAACTGGGCGCGGCGCTGGCCGCGTTGGGGATCGGGAAGCTGAATGGGCTGGTGGCGGACTTGGGTGTAAGCCGCTATCAGTTGACGGAACCGGAACGGGGATTTTCGTTGATGGCAGCCGGTCCGCTGGATATGCGCCTGGACAGAAGTCGGGGCATAACGGCAGCCGAGCTGGCCAATACCATGGGCGAACGGGAGCTCGCCGATCTGCTGTACCACCTCGGCGAAGAGAGGAGGGCGCGCAGAATAGCCAGAGCCATAGTTCGGGCACGGCCGGTTCGAGACACGCTGCACCTTGCGCGGGTGGTCGAACAGGCCGTGCCCCGGACGGGTCGTTTGCATCCGGCGACGCAGTGCTTCCTCGCCTTGAGACGGGCCGTCAATCGGGAAGCCGAGGAGTTGGACGCCCTGCTCGGCGCGGCTCCAAGGCTGGTCGCGAGCGGCGGCCGCATCGTAGTGATCACATTCATGTCATTGGAAGACCGCGCTGCAAAGCAGGCCTTCCGCGAACTGGCTCAAGAGGGGCGGGCGCGCTTGCTGACCAAGCACGTGCTCAGACCGGGCAAGGAAGAAGTGGCAAGCAATCCGGCATCGCGCAGCGCCAAGCTGCGGGCCGTGGAGATGTGTTAGGAACAGATTCGGCACAGAGGGCAAGGAAATGGCGACACTGGCAGCGATTTTCAAGCGTTCGGAAGGAAACGGCGTGACGGTCGAGGAGCCGCGCGAAGACTGGGATTGGGCGCCCGACCCCTACCAACTGCGTCCCTTTCCCTCCGAGGACGTGTACTTCTACTGCAAGAGGATAGACAACGGGCGGTTGCGGCGGGAGGCCGATCCGCTGGCGCGCCGCAAGTGCTGGCACGCGGCGACGATGGCCTTCGCTGCGGCGCTGTTCCTGATGATCCTGATGCTGCCCGACGCACTGGGGATGATGGCGGGCTATCAGATCGACAGCCTCTCGCGCGAACACGCGCGCCTGCAGCGGGACCGCGGGCGGCTGGAGCTGGAAGAGGCCGCCTTGCTTAGCCCGCAACGGCTGCAGGAACTGGCGCGCGATCTGCGCCTGGTCGACCCGGACTCAGCCCACGTCGTGTACCTCAACTCCGGCCACGGCGGGGCGCTGGCCCTGAACGCACCCCGGAAGTAAGGAGCGTGGCGGACGGCTGCCGGCAAAGCTTTTGCGACACGCGAAGGAGAAGCAGGTGCGGGGTTGGCGGCGGGGCGAGGATTCCGAACGGGCGCAGGATGGCGCCCGAACCGCGAAGCGTCTGGCCGGCCTGGCGCTGGTGGCCTTGCTCTGGACGCTCTTTATCCTGTGGCGGCTGGCTTACCTCCAAATCGCCTGCCATAACGTCTACCAGCAGATTGCCGACCACCAGCAGCAGAAGACCTTTGAGATCGAGGCCGCCCGCGGAGCCATCCTGGACCGCGACGGCCACCCGCTGGCGCTGAGCCTTCCCGTAGATTCAGTCTGCATCAACCCGCGGCGCGTGCCCGATCCGCCGCTGGCGGCCGGAATCCTGGCCGGAGTACTGGGAGTCGACCGCCAGGAACTGCTTGGCCGGCTTGATCGGGCTAAGGATGGCGAGGCGGGCTTCCTGTGGGTCAAGCGCAGGATCACGCCCCAGGAATCCGAGAGCCTGCGCAGCCTGAATCTGGAGTTCGTCGAGTTCCGCACGGAGAGCGAGCGGCACTATCCCGACGGAACGCTGGCCAGCCACGTGGTAGGCACGGTGGATTTCCAGGAGCGGGGCAACCTGGGTCTGGAGCAAAGCGCGAACCAGGACCTGATGGGGCGCCCCGGCTCGGTCAGGATGCTCACCGACCCGCAACACCGGGGCATCGAGCCGCTGGCGTCGAGCGCCGCCGAGCCGGGCGCCAACATCACGCTTACCATCGACGAGCGCATCCAGTTCATCGTCGAGCGCGAGATCCAGGCGGCCTGCGAACTGTACCATGCGGGCAGCGGGAGCGTGGTGGTGATGAACCCTTACAACGGCGAAGTCCTGGCGCTGGCGTCCTATCCTCCGTTCGATCCGCAGCGGCCTCCGCAAGCCGGGGAGAGCCCCGTCGCACGCTACAACCACCCCGTTTCGGTGCCCTTCGAGCCCGGGTCGGTCTTCAAGATCGTGACGCTTTCGGCGGCGCTGGAGACCACCACGCTGCGCCCCGAGACCTTGATCAACTGCGGCAGCGGCACGTTTAACCTGTTCGGCCGCGTGATCCACGAGGCCAAGCACGGCTATGGCACGCTGTCGTTCGCGGACGTGCTGGCCCACAGCAGCAACATCGGCGCCATCCAGATAGGATTGAAGGTAGGGGACAAGAACCTGCTGGAGTACGTGCGCAGGTTCGGTTTCGGGAAGCGCACTGGGATTCCACTGCCGGCCGAATCGCCGGGGACGGTCAGAGATCTGAAGTACTGGGGCAAGAGCTCGATCGGGTCGGTCGCCATGGGGCACGAAATCAGCACGACGGCGCTGCAACTGGCGCAAGCCTGCTCGGTGATCGCCAATGGAGGGATGCTGGTGCGGCCGCGGCTGATCCTCAAGCGGCAGCGGCCGGGCGAGAAGGCGGAGAACGAACCCGCCGAGGCCCCGCGCCGCGTTCTGAAACCGGAGACGGCCATCACCATGCGGCAACTGATGGAGGGAGTGGTGCTACGCGGGACGGGTAAAGCCGCGCGCCTGCCGGGCTACACCTCCGGAGGAAAGACCGGCTCGGCGCAGATCTTCGACCCGGTCACCAAGCACTACACCCATTTCTACAACGGCTCGTTCGTGGGGTTCACCCCGGTCACCAACCCCGCCATCGTGATTGCGGTGACGCTGAACGGGACTAAGTTGTTCGGCGGCGTGGTGGCCGCGCCGGTATTCAAGAAGGTGGCGCTGGACACGCTACGGTTGCTGGAGGTTCCACGGGATCTGCCCGAGACCGCGCCCGAGCCGGAGGTAACGCCCGCCGAAACCAACGACCTGGCCATCGCCGACCTCTCCGAGCCACCCGAAGACCTGGCCGCGCCGCCCGCGGCGGATGCGCCCCCCGACGCCAGCGCGCCGCAGGAAGAGACCGTGGTGGTGGTGGACGGCCCTCGGGTGCCTAGTTTCCAGGGCAAGACGGTGCGCGCGGTGGTGGAGGAATCGCTGGCGGCGGGCGTTCCGGTGGACGTGATCGGAAGCGGCGTCGCGCGCATTCAGGCGCCCGCGCCAGGTGCATTCCTGCATCCTGGAGAACGAGTGCGAGTGCAGTTTCAATGACCCTGCGCGAACTGCTGCCCCAAACCGGCGCGACGGACGAGATTCGCGGCATCGCCTGCGACTCGCGCCGGGTGGCTCCGGGTTTTCTGTTCTTCGCCTTCGCCGGCAAGAAGGCCGACGGAGCCGCCTTCGCCGCCCAGGCCCTGGAGCGCGGCGCGGTAGCCGTGGTGAGCGAATCGCCGCGGCCGGAGGGATTCCCGGGCAGATGGGTTCAGGTGGAGCACGGGAGGCGCGCGCTGGCGACGGCGGCCCGCGCATTCTATGGCCGCCCCGACGAACGGCTGGGCATCAGCGGCATCACCGGGACCAATGGCAAGACCACCAGCTCCTACATTCTGGACTCGATTCTGCGGGCCGCCGGCAAGACGACCGCGCTGATTGGAACCATCGAATACCGGCTGGGCGGCAAAGCGGTGGCCGCGGTCAACACCACGCCGGAATCCCTCGAGTTGTTCCGGCTGTTCGCGGAACTGGAGGCCGCCGGCGGAACGCACGCGACGATGGAAGTCAGCTCGCACGCGCTGGCGCTGGGCAGGGTGTACGGCATCCAATTCCACGTGGCGGTGTTCACCAACCTGACGCGGGATCACCTGGACTTTCACGGGACCATGGAGGATTACTTCGCCGCCAAGCGCACGCTGTTCGAGGGCGCGGGCGCGCCTCCGCCGGCGTTCGCGGTGTTGAACGACGACGACCCTTACGGCCGCGAGATCCACGCGGGCCCGGGCACGGAAGTCATCCACTACGGGCTGCACATGGGCGCCATGGTGCGGGCGGTCAACGTACACAGCGGCTTCGACGGGCTGCGGTTCGAGATTCAGCGCGGCTCGTTGCGCATCCCGGTGGTTTCGCCGCTGCCTGGCCGCATGAACGTGTACAACATTCTGGCCGCCTGGTGCGCGGCGTCGAGCTACGGCATTCCTCCCGAGACCGCGGCGCGCGGGATCGCGGAGTGCCGCGCCGTGCCAGGCCGCTTCGAGAAGGTGGAAGCGGGCCAGCCGTTCCTGGTGGTGGTGGACTACGCGCACACGGACGACGCGCTGCGCAACGTAATCTCGGTGGCCCGCGCCCTGCACCCCAAGCGCGTGCTGACGCTGTTCGGCTGCGGTGGCGATCGCGACCGCACCAAGCGCCCGCTGATGGGGGCGGCCGCCGCCGAGCTCAGCGACTTCGTGGTGCTGACCAGCGACAATCCGCGCTCGGAAGATCCGCTGGCCATCATGAACGACGCCATGGTCGGCTTGGGCCGTCACGACACGCCACACGTTGCCGAGCCGGACCGCGAGAAGGCCATCCGACTGGCGCTCGAACGCGCCGAGCCCGGCGACATCGTCATCTTGGCCGGCAAAGGGCACGAGACCTACCAAATCCTCAAGGACCGGACCATCCCGCTGGACGACCGCGAAGTGGCCCGCCGCGTGCTACACGAGTTGGGGTACCAGGCATGAATTTCGATCTCCAGCAGGTGGCCGGCGCACTGGGGCGAACCGCTGCCCCGGCCGTGGTGACGGGCTGGAGCGTGGACACGCGAACGCTGGAGCCTGGAGACCTCTTCTTCGCCCTGCGCGGCCCCCACCACGACGGCCACGATTACCTGGACGCCGCCTTCGAGAAAGGCGCGGCGGCGGCCGTGGTGGAGCGGGCGCCCGCTCCCCGGCCGGATTCCGAGGCCCAGTACCTGATGGGT
>Ga0326728_10003566_pt1 | contig 47937 bp, 35 predicted proteins | sample MB3enrmetagenome_FD_207602 | JGI IMG/M metagenome (GOLD analysis project Ga0326728, IMG submission 207602) | Lab enriched peat soil microbial communities from McLean, Ithaca, NY, United States - MB31MN | ecosystem: Environmental > Terrestrial > Soil > Wetlands > Peat | place: USA: New York...
TCCTCGGGGCGGCGGTCTTCCAGCTCCCCGCGGGCTACGTGGCGATGCGGTGGGGCGCCCGCAGCACGTCGATCACCGCCCTGGGCGTGATGGGGGCGTTCGCGCTCGCCTCGGCCGCGAGCCCGAACTGGATCGTCCTCGCGCTCCTAAGGTTCGGCGCCGGCGGCGGGGCCGCCTTCTTCTTCGCGCCGGCGCTCGGCCTCGTGACCGCCTACTACCCCAGCGGCCGGCGCGGCTTCGTGGTCGGCGCGTTCATCGCCGGGTTCAGTGTCGGCTCCGGCATCGGGCTGTTCGCGAGCGCCTACCTGGGCCCGACCGTCGGCTGGTCCGTGCCTATCGGCCTGGGCGGCGCCCTGCTCCTCGGGGTGGCGTTCGTTTCGGTCCTCTTCCTCCCGCGGACGCCGAACGAGACGAAGACCCCCACGCGCGGGCTTTGGGGAGCGTCCCGGCCCGTGCTCCGCTCCCCCGGGCTCTGGGGCGTGGCGCTGGGCGGGGGCGGACTCTGGGGAGGCTACTACATCGCCGCCCAGTACTTCGTGAACTTCGCCCACGCGGTCCACCCCGGCTGGAGCCTGGCGCTCGCCGCCGCCGCCCCGACGGTGATGATCGCCGTCGAGGTCCCCGGGGGACCCTTCGGGGGCCGGCTCGGCGAGCGCTCGCGGGACATGCGTCGCGCGCTCGTCGCCTGGGGCATCGTGGCGGCCGTCCTCCTGGGCGCGGTGCCTTTCCTGTCGCTGGGGGCCGAACTCGCGGCGTTCGCCGTGCTCGGCTTCTCCGACGGGGTCACGTTCACGCTCCTGTACCTCATCCCGATGTACATCCCCGAGGTGACCGGCAACCGCGTTGCCCTCGGGCTCGCGCTGGTGAACTTCGTCCAGATCCTCATCGGGAGCGCGATCGCCTTGGGTTTCGCGTTCGTCGCCGCGACCACAGGCTACCCCGCGGCGTGGATCTTCGCGGGAGCCGCGACCGCGGCGTTCCTGCCTGCCCTCGTCCTCGCGAACCCCCCGGACCGGCGAGCAAGCTCCGGCTTGCCCGCGAGCTGAGGGCGAGCGCCTTCTCCTCGTGGGCGCGGCCCCCTTCGGGGGTGGGGAGCGAGCTGGGCCCGCCGTGGACCGAAGGCCCAGGGCCGAAGTCGAACAGAAACCCCTTCTTGTAGCCGGTCGAGTTGGCCCGCCGCAGCCCCGTGGTGTAGCGGCCAAGCATGCTGGCCTTTGGAGCCGGCGACAGCGGTTCGAATCCGCTCGGGGCTACTTACTTTATCAGCGCAAGAGGATGCCTTCTTATCCGAGCGAGTGCTACTCGGACCGTGCCGAAGTGGCCTCCGCGTCGGGAGCGAGCACGCCGAGAGAGGATGCTTTCCGACGTCGACGTCCAAAGGTGGATTCGGCGGTTGGAGAAGGGCGCCCCGTCGACCAAGGACGTCTGGCCCCGACGGCTGGCGGCCTTCTGCATCGCAGTTAGGACCACTCCAAAGGGTCTCCTCGAGCTTCAGCCTCGACAGGTGGTTGACCTGCTGGACTCGTTCGAGACCCGAGAGAGGGCCCGAGGGTCCCGGGGGTCTTACGTGGCGTTCTCCGTCAAGGTCGTCCGGTCTTGGCTTCGGTACGGCGGGAAGGACCTCCCGCGCGGCGCGGTCAAGGTCCGGGACGCGGACCGCACGTACGAGGAGACCGCCCTCTCCCGCGAGCAGCTCCGAACCGTCTACAACGCAGCGAGCGCACGCGAGAAGGTCGCGGTGGCACTTATGGCGACAACCGGACTCCGGCCCATGGTCCTCGGGAACTATTCGGGGGACGACGGCCTCAAGCTCGCAGACCTCCCGGACATCGCAGTCCAGGGACGCGAGGTCCGGCTCCTGAAGATCCCGCTCCGCGTTGTAGTCCGCCAAGAGCTTTCGAAGGCGGGGCATACGTACTTTTCCTTCCTCGGGACAGAAGCTGCAGACTACCTCCGCTCCTACTTTGAGACCCGTCTCCGTGGCGGAGACAAACTGGGTCCGGATTCGGCGGTGATTGCCCCGGAGCGGGCGAAAGTCAAGTTCATCCGGACCGTCAATATCGGCGACTTGATTCGTCACGCGCTCCGGGCCGCGGAGTTGGCGAATCGCCCGTACGTCCTCCGAACGACGTTCGCTCAGCGCCTCCTAACGGCCGAGAGTGCGGGGAAAATACCGCATGCGTTCGCACAGTTCTGGATGGGGCACACTGGTGATATGACGGCCAGGTACTCGGTCAACAGAGGCCTGCTGCCTGATACGACTGTCGAGGAGATGCGGGCAGCATACAAGCGGTGCGAACCGTTTCTTTCCACAGTCCCGGTTCCTGCTGGAAGCCTCTCGAACGCCGAGGCATTCAAGGTCATTCTCTCTCCGTGGTACACCGACGACGAAATCGCAAAGATCGACTTGGAGGATTATGCCGCGGTAATCGAGGCGTTGCGGAAGGGTGCGGCTAAGAGTAATGCTCCGACGCAGCAGGTCATCCCAGAGTCGGAACTCTCAAGGTTCCTCTCCGAGGGTTGGGTTGCCCGTATGCCGGTCAATGGCTCGAAGTTCGTCGTCGAGTGGGGTGGCTGAAACCGGAGCCATCTTTGACGAGACGTCGACTCCGGTCAGTACCGCGCGACTTCGGGGTTCCCGTTCTGCAGCATGATAGGCCGGGTCGCTCCAACCGACTAGTATGTGCTTGAGAAGAGGTACAGGTAATATCCATTACCTTTAGTTCACGTCAACCCGGAATCTTCGGACAGCTTGACCTACCCTAGAACGTCCTCACGATTTGCGTTCCAATCTACATTCAGAAGCTTGGAAGGCCACCGCCGGGCCGTCGACGAGCCTCAAGCTCCTATCCGACCCGCATGACGGACCCCTTAGAGAATCCCCTAGATAGACAAGGACCCTCTCGTACGGGGAACGCGGGCATGGATGCGCAAGGGGCCCGTTATGAACCCTCGCCGGTCGGGTCGCGACCCCGCCATCAATGGAACCCATCGACGGGAGATCGCAGGGTCGAAGGTCTCAAGGCCGTCAATGGTTGGGCCATCCGCGGTCCGACTCGTCCCGATGGAATCGGCCGAATTCGATCCCTTTCTTGAACGGTTGACTCGGTCTTACGCGGAAAATCACATCCGGGCAGGACGTTGAACCCTCGAAGAGGGGCTGGCCGAGGCTCGGAAGGAAGCCCAGGCCTTGTTGCGAGACGGACTTAAGACCGTGAATCACTTCTTCTTCACGATCATCGCGGGTTCCCCTGACGAGAAGGTCGGGGCGATTTGGCTTGCGGTCGAACCTCGCGGTGGCTTCGTCTACGACCTCCTCATCTTCGAACGATTCCGGCGGATGGGATACGCCGAAGAGGCCATGCGCGCAATCGAGCGGGTGGCGATCGAGAAGGGAGCGCGGAAGCTCTCCCTTCACGTCTTTGGCGACAACCCAGGAGCGAGGAAGCTCTACGCGAAGCTGGGATATGCCGAAACCAACCTGATCATGTCGAAGTCGGTGGCCCTCTAAGCCGTGCGCGGTGCTCCGAAAGGCACCCCTTGGACGGTATGGCCAGTCTCCCATGAATGCGACCGGAACCAGAGTCAAACTGATAAGAGTTACCGGACACCGCCCCGGGTTCGAGACGAAGACCTGGCCACAGTGCAGTCGATTGACTAGTCTTACGGATTGCGCCGAGAGGAGAATCGCCAATCGAACTTCTGAGAGTACTCGTCCAGCATTTCGTACTCGGGTAGCCCTGTAACGGCTGCAGCCTGGCGCCGTGTAAGGTTTTGAAGTCGCAAAGAACCCTTAAGGTCACGGAAGCGAAGTACAGCACCCCCAAAGCGGAACATAACGGGTCTCAGAATCGCTCGTCGTGGTGTGCGTGACTCCTTGCCATCCCACCTCGTAATCCGAATTGACGATTCCTCCACGACAAGGTCCTTCGCGCCGCTCATCACCTGAACCCTGCAAATCAACGCAGCCATCAGGACCTCGATGACCGGAAGTACCACCATCCAGAACGGAGCATGCGGGAACCCCCCCAGAATCCCTCGGGGATTCCCAAGGGCGATTGCCAGAACCAGAAGGACGACTATCGAGCTTGGGAGAGCGACGGCTGCCTGTTTGAGTCCGATCGACACGTAATCTCTTCTTGTACTCGTTACGCGGTCGGTCGCTATGTCGTGCGAGTTCTGCATACGAGATCAGTCAACCCCCCCACTTCGCTGATTTGTCAGCTCATGTCAACAAAATGCAAAGCTCGCCAGCATTAAACACTAGGTCTGCCAAATCGGCCACGAAAACGATGAGCCCAAATGTCGAGGATATGCCGACGCTCTTGAGGTCCAAGAGCAGACTGACAAACGCAAGGGTGATGCCCGCGCCAACAAACAATAAGGCGTACGGGCCAGAGGGGCTCAAGGCCGCAAAGACGGTAAACACGATCGCCAGAACCATCAGGATAGTGGACACGACTATTCCAAGGCCCGGCGATAGGTCTTCAAGACCTGCTGCAGCGGACGAGAAGATGTAGGCCAGCATGCCGATGTCGCCACCAAAAATCAGGGCGATGAGGGCATTCAGCTCGCCCTTCGTCATCTGCGTGCCGTTTGAACCGTTGACGAAGTCCATCGACAATGCAACGGCGATACTGGCTATCGAGGGCCATGAGGACGGGCTGGAGAGTGAACCGGCGTTGTGGATACCCTTCAACGGTAGCCCAACAAGATTTCCGAGGACGAAGTTGAAGAATAGCCCGATTGGGCCGACGAATACGGAGAAGGGAACCACGAATGCCACAGCGAAAGTTGTTGCTAAGGCGAGAACCGTAGCTACGGCAACTGGGGATCCAGAGCCGGCCCACCAGAGATTGTGGGCCTGCGAGCTGTTGGCTCCGTACTCTTCCGAAGCATTCACGGCGGATTCGAGCGTCGCGCCCTCGGCAGCGGCGGTTTTCTTGAGCGACTTGATATCACCTGAGAGGAGCGATTCAACCGCATTCACAATGGCTTTCCATACCGTGTTCAGCGCGTTGATGATGGCCTGGCCGACTATCGCAAGCGCCTTGACTGTTGGGCCGATTACGAACTCGTAATACAGCCTTGCCGCAGCCGCTACCAGATTCCCAAGATAGTCCGCGCCAGCGACGATCGGATTCCACAGGACCGTCACGGCGGTCTGGTAGACCCACTTCACTCCCGAGGCGAACCTCTTGGCCGCGCCGTCAAAGGTGTTCCAGACCGCATCGCCGATAGAGGCACACCAGCCGCACTTGGGGGACGATTGGGACTGGGAGGTCGTGACAGGCGGGCCGTAGATTGGGGAGGCGAAGACGGTTGCGTTAGCCATCACGTCAAGCACGACCGTGGGAAGATCGAGGGTGGCCACCTGGTTGGCCCCGAACGACGGGAACGTGCCGTTGACCCCGCCGGTCGCGTTGTCGAGTATCCCAGCGAGCAGGGCGTAGAGGACCGACAGATTCTCCACGTTGAGACCGATGACCCCTCCCAGGGCCGGGGTCCGGTCCTGTCCTGACTCGACCGAGGCCTCCGTTGGAACACCCCCGCAGTCGACGCGGCATCCTATGGGGGTTGCGTTGACGATTGTGAGAAGGAGCCCGGAGAATGGGCCGACGCCGGATCCGCCGAGGTTGGCCGCGGAGCAAAGAGGTACGGAATTGTTCATGTCGGAGTTCACGGCTCGATTCTGCCAGTAGCAGGCTAGGTCGGAGAGGGCGGCAAGACCCCAAGGGTTCACAAGGTTCCCCGCCTGCCCAGATTGCAGGAGAGGCGGAGTGGCGCTGCTCGAATCGGGCGCGATTCGGTCCCCCAGAAGGGCCTGGCCGAGGGTCGAGTTGCCGAACACCCCGGTGGGTACGAGGAGGTTGTTCATCCCCGCCGTCAGCCCTACGGTGTAACCCGTTCCGCCAGGCCCCGGAATCCCGGTTGCCGTGAGGTTGGTTGGAGCGTCTGCGGCGATTAGCACGAAGTTCTGGGCCCCGACATATCGTTCAAGACCAGGCGACAGAGAACTCAAGGAGGAGCCGTCGTCAGGAACCCAAAGGAGGGTCGGGGCCTTCCCCCCCGACGGGATCGCGGTCGCTCCGAACTCCATCCCCGCGTTCGGGCAGGCCCCGGCATAGAACAGGAACCACGGGACGGCGGAGGTCGAGCCCTGCGGAGTGTAGTTCAGAGGCGGAGGGTCGAGCATGTCGATCGTGAAGCTCACCGAGGTCGATGAGCCATTCACGAGGATGAGCTGGTTGTTGTTCTGGAGGACCTGGAGTGTCACGTGCTGGAACTGGGCTGTCGGGTCGACGGGGATTGCCCACGAGGGGCCAGACGTGCCGTTGCAACCGTCGTTCGCGGTGATGTTGATCTGCTGCCCGTAGGCGGAACTGAGCTCGGAAGTTTTCGAACCGCCAGTGTCGTTCACCCAGAACCGCAATGCGAAGGACGAACCCGAGGGTTCGAACGTGCAGGCGGCTAGGGAGTATGACCCTCCGCCGAACATCTGCGTCAGGGCAGGCCCCGGCTGGGAGAAGCTCAACCGTAGGTCGGTCTCGCCCACAGGATTGATGCGCGAGCCGTCGGGAATCCCGTTTGCGGGGGTCGACGCCACGAGGGGGTTCGCGCCCCAGGACGTCTTGCCCCAGAGCGTGAGCGTGCGCTCACCACCGTACGTCCCCACGATCCCGCGCAGCCAGTTCCCGTGCGCGGTCGCCGCGTGCACACCGGGCATTGCAAGGAACTGCGCGAGAGCCGACCCGGACCACAACACCTCGGCCGACCAAGAGTAGTTTCCGGGGCAGTTCGTCCGGGTGCAGGAAAGGTTGGACCAGTCAGCGGGGTTGATTGGCGCGTGATTCCATCCGGAATCATTCGGATAGGGGGCGCCCTGGAATGGGTCAAAGATGTATGTGGGGCCCCCGGACACTCCGCCGAGGGCCGAGTCTGAAGGATTGTGCGTCGCGCTGATCTCCCACCACAGATGGAAGTCGTTCACGCTCGGGATGGACGGATTGGAGCTGTTGTTGCCCAAGTCGAACGTCAGGTTCCAAAGGTCGAGCATCCCGCTGTTCGCGGTGTCGACCGTGAACGGGTCGAGGTCGTACTCCTTCTCAAGGAAGTCGCTCGCGAGGCCGTTGTTGGAATAGAGCAGGAAGTTCGGCGTCACTGACTTCGCCAGCCCGGGCACAACCCATCCGTGCTGCTTCTCAACGTCGGATAGGCCATCGCCGCTCGTGTCCTTCTCGTAAGTGAATGTGCCATTCGACGTTTCAGTGAGCGTATGAGGACATCCCCCCGTCCTCATGCACGGGGAACCCGGAGGGGCGCGATAGGAGTAGTTGAGTTCGAGGTCGATCGGGTAAGCTGTATTAATTGAGAGCGGGGGGTCGAGGGTTACCGAACCAGAGAGCCCACCGCGTGTGCCATCCGACGGGACGATTGGGTAGGTGAAGACCGGAGCACTGGGACTGCCCACCATCAGTAGTCCCCCCGTCAAGGAGCCCGCCCCCTGCACGGCCTGACGACTCCATCCCACCTCCATCCCTCCCCCGGTACGGGTTGTCGAATCGTAGAGCTGGTCCTGCTCCCACGCCCAGCCGAACTTCTGGACCGTCGACGCCGCGGGATCGGTCCCCGCCACGGGAACCTGTTTCATCACTCCGTCCTGTTCAGTGAGGCAGCCACTGGTCGTCGAGACGCCGAAGGTCCCGTTGTAGACCCCCCACGGTTCGAGGCCATGGACCTCGGTCTCGTAGGTCCACACCCCAGGACCCGAGTGGGTTGGGGCGATGCCGAACACCGAGCTGTTGATGGAGGACCCGACCTCGTAGTAGGTGAAGAATCCCTGGGCGCTCTCATTCGAGAACCATTGCACTGTCATATTCGAGCCGGTGACATTCGTGTAGGGACCCGCGGAGGAATTCCATACCAACGGAACGTACTTGGTGAGAGTGAACTCGCAATCGGCGGACGCAGTCTCCGGCGGAGCGTTGCCGGAAGTGCCGTAGGCGAAGGACGGTGACCCCGGAGCGGTGGAGCCTCCGGCTCGGCTCGTGCTGGAGAGTGCGAGATTGTAGCTGACGCCCACTGCAGAGGCGTTGGGGAAGGCGTAGGACTCGACCACCGCCAACGCGGTTGAGTTCCATGCCTGCGTCCCGGAAGAATTGACCAGAGTCACCCTCGCCGTGGCAGGTAACGTCTGGTCGAATCCGACCGAGAGCTTTGCTGTGGCTCGGTTCGCGTTGTAGCTGGCGGTCACAAGACCGGAAACGTAGGTTTCCGCCAAGACCGTCGCGAACGAGCCCGTTAGCGCCATCGGGCCAATAGACGGGCCCGCAGCGGAAGAACGGGTGGCCTGACAGTTCTGGTTGAACGAATAAGTTGTGGTCGTGGTGTTGGCAGTGAACGTGGCGGACCAAGTGAAGCTCTGGTCCGCGGGTAGGTCATAAATCCAGACTGATGTGAAGGAGGATGTCCCTGTGAACACATGTGCCGGGCCGTTCAAGATACTGACACTCGTAGAGGTCGAGGTAATACTCGTCAGCGAGCCCACGCCGGCCTCGGCCCAGCCTCCGTTCGGCAGGAAACATTTGATCCCTACGACCTTGCCCCACCCCTGAAGGGCACCGGAGACCACCAGCTCGTAGGCCGTGGGGCTGTAGGGTGTGGGCGTCACGGTCACCGACTCGGCGGTGGAGTCCACGATTTGGGATGCCGTCTGTGAGGCCGGAAGTGAGGTCACCGGGGTTAGTGCCAGATAGGGGCTGAACTGAGTCAAGCTGGCCAAGGGGGAGGGGGCAACCGGCACACCCTCCGACTCCAAGGCCCAATCGGAATACACGGCCAGATACGTCGTCGGCACGTCAAGTCCTTCCTCACTAAGCAACGGGGAGGCCGAGGGTCTTGGGTTGAGATGACTCGAACAGACGGTCCCGGAGCCGGGAGCAATGTTCAGCGCAACGGAAGTTACGTTCTGGTACAGGGAGAGGGCGGTCAGGTTCTGCGCTGCGCAGAAGTGGGCATAAGTGAGGCTTGATTCGTTCGCCTCGATCCGTTGACTCGTCACGCTTACGTTCGATAGCAGGGAGGTCAGAGCCGCCGCCGAGCCGGACGTGAGGTCCGCCGGAGCGAGGCCCTGTTCGACCGCGGCCTGCAGATAAGAGACCGACTGAATCGGAGAGGGGTACCCGCCGGTGTAGGCTAGACTCCCATTGGGATTGGCGAAGGTTGTGGGCCACGCCACCAACGGACGAGCGAGATTGTCGACGGCGATCGAGGGCGCAGCGGTGGGGGAATCGGCGGTGCCGTTGGGGGAGACGAGAGTCTCCGGCGGGAGGACGGGCGTCCCGTCGGCGAAGTACGTCGCCTCCTCGACGGCTCCCTGCCCGAAGTCCGGGTCCTCCCAGACCGCATAAACCAGTCCCGTCGGCCCAACCGTCAGGGAGGGATTCAGCGTCGTGCCGTTCACCGGGCCGTCGAAGTACGGACCTTGCCAGCCAGCTCCGTAGCTGGCCGAGGACTCGGTTACGGGGACCACCTGACTCGAGTTGTAGGTGGTGAAGAGGACGAAGAGCTGCGATTGAATCGCGACAAGGCCCACCTGTCCGGGCTGTCCTCCCGAGTAAACCAGGGACGTCTCGCCCGCCGTCGCGTTGGCCGTCGTTGCAGGCTCGTCGGTGTAGTTGCCGATCACGACCGATGGAGCAAAGTGAACGCCATCGGTACTCGAACTGAATTGAACCTCGTCCGACCCGAGCGTGGTAAAGGCCACACCTTCGAGATAGGTCGGTCCGTTAGGGACAAGGGCTACGCTTGCGGCAAGGACTCCAGTGCTAGTCGAGTTCGCGGGGGGGACGACTTGCTGTCCAAGAGTGGTCCCATCAACGGTCACCGTGGTCATCTCCAGCTCGCCCGAGGCCAGCGTGGCGACCAGTACGTCCTGGGGGTCGTCGGCAAGTGAGGCGAGGGTCCCCCCGATGACCGGCCCGAACTGATTCCAGTGTGACCCGCCTAACGACCAGTTGAAGAGGTAGGTGGCTCCTGCGGAGGTTGCGGCGACCACGAGGAGGCTGCCAGCTGCCGCGATCGATTCAGCGCTGATTGGCGCCGAGAAGTTGGAGATGACCAACAGGTCGGACCAGTTTAGAGGTAACGACCCACAGTTTGGGCCGCACGAACCGTTCAGCGCAATTCGCTCTGCGTCTTCGGCGCTGTAGCCGAGCAGGGCGAAGGTGAGGCTCGCACTAGTCGAGTTGTTGAGGCCATAATCCGAGGCGACGACGACGGCGAAGCTGGAGGCGAGACCGGGAAACGGCGCAACCGCCACTCCGCTCACGCCGTCGGCCGGTGAGTAGTTCGCCGCGGTCGGAAACATTGAAGGGGCCAGGGAGTAAGGGAAGTACGATCCACTTGAGGTCGCGTTCGACGGACCGAATGTGCCTCCCGTCCCTCCCCCTCCGGAGGCGGCGGCCGTGGGAATTCGTATGGTAAAGACCATGAGAGCGACGCTGAAGACGGCGAGGGCCACCACCCGACCTCTCGACCAGCGACTGCCATGTCCCGGCCAGGACCTCAGGGAAGTGGCCCTTCTTCGGTCATGCCCGCTGGGGCGGTAACCCCCAGGAGTCACGACCTGTCGCGGGTCACTCTCTGTCGAGTTCCGCTTGCACGCTAACTCACTCGCCGACGCCTCCGGGTTAGGCATAGTCCCCTCGGGGCTGACGCCCGGGGCCCCGGAACCCCAGCGTACCCCGTGGCGGCATGTCATTCAAGTAGAAAAACGTGCGCAAGACTGAAGGTCGTTCGTCGCGGGTCTTGATGCACACCTTTCGAGTTTTGGTGGAGGCGCTCGGAAAAGCTAGCGCGCAGGCACGGCCACGAGTCAACTCTTACGCTGGGAAGGACTCGATATCGGTAGGAACCACCTATGGTTGTCCCAATCGAGAGGATCGACGCCAAACTAACATCTGATTCGATATTACCTGTGGTTCCCGGGTATGCGTGATCAGGACCATCGGTACTATCCATTACTCTTCGTTCAGAGCCAGACCCCGACAGACCTCGAGTTCCAAAAACGCATCGCGGTCTGAAAGCACCTCGCCGGCCCGTTGGCTATCCGAGAATCTCATCCGACCCCTTCCGGGGACCTCTTGAGAGGCCACGGACTAGAGGACGATGCTCCCACCTGCGGAGGGGCGAGCGTGCGCAGGGTGCAGGTTTCGTGCCAGAGCCGCCTCAATCCCGAGTTGACGCCGGAATCCTTCAGCCCCGAATCTGCTCGACGCACCGCCCGACTGCGATCGTTCCGTCGCTAGGGGGATACTCCAAGTAAACAGCGTCGACGCGCAAGTGGTCAGACTTCGCCAAGCGCATCCTGGGCGGCCTTTATGGATTCAAGCACCCTTTCGGCGCCACCCCCCGGGGGAGGCGAAAGCTTCCTGTCAGCTTCAAGGGCCGAGAGACCCCGTCGGTGTTCGTCAGCCCTCCCTAGAGCTTCCCCAAGTTTCCGATTGGCACTGCCGGCCTTTGTCTTTGCTCGACTCAACTTTTCAGTTGCCTCCTTGGCGGAGGCGTCGGAGGTAGACTTGCCTTGGGCCCCGAAGTAGTATCCAAGCACGACGCCAAGGACTCCGGTCATCACAGTGCTGAACGCTTGAGCATCGGCGACAGGGCGGTAAATCCAGAACACGAGGATTGCCGGGACACCGATGAATACGATGAGGCCCGCGACAGCTGTGCGGACATAATCATCGAGTCGGCTCGGAGCGGTCTGATTGCCGGGTAAAATCGCCGGTCCGTCTCCGGGCTTGGCACCCGTACTAGGGGCAGACGCACCCATGGACTCAAAGGGGGTAACGCTCTCATACGATATAACTTGCTGTTGCGCGGCTCTGTAACATAATCGGGACTTCGGCTTCTGACCCTCCTCGGACCGACCGTTCGAGAAGTCACGAAATGTTACACCACCCAAGTTGGCCGAGAGCTCGGTATCACTCCGGAGACGTGTCGGAGGGCGACTTACGACCGAAGAAGGCGTGGGCTGACCGTGGAAACCACAGGCGGGGCCATGCCTCACGCTGGCAGGGACGCGGGGGAACGTGAGATCGAGCCCCTTTCGCCCGCCCCTTACAGAACCCCTCTGCTAGAGAATGATTTGAACAGCCGAGGCAGAGCTGAGCCGATACACAATGGGCAGGATTCGTACGGGCGCGGTCCTCAATCGTCCTAGTGCCGCACCTAGAAACGCCGCTTGACTTTGTGGACCTTAGGCGTGGCGTTACTGTTTCGGTATTCGATTGCCTGTCGTAGCGCGATTCCCAGGTGACGCCAGCTCGGATAGTCCGAGGCCGTCAGCCCGAGGTCCTTCAACTCACCGAAGTGGGCCTCGATCGGGTTGTACTCCGACGCGTTGGTCGGGGTCGCCACCATCCGGATGTTCAGGGAACGCGCCACGCGACACGCCTCCTCGGTCCAGTGCGTCGAGAGGTTGTCGTTGATGAGGTAGACCCGACCCCCTCGAGGGTAATGCGACCGCACGTAGCGCAGGAACCGTACCCACACCCGCGAGTGCTTGGACGGCGAGAGGAACCCGTCCAGCTGGTCGTGGTAGTAGTCGTACAACCCGAACAGGTAGCGCGTCCCGAAGGTCCGCTTGTATGTCGCCCGTACTCGGTCGGGGTGCCCCGACCGAGCCCACGTGTGGCCGCCGTAGGGCTTGAGCGAGAGTGGACCCATCTCATCGGCGGCGACGACGATGGGCGGATTGTGCTCCCGATTGGTGAGCGCTCGCAGCCGCCGTACCTTCTGGTCGAACTTCGGATCGTTCGACCGCTTCCAGGTCTTGACCGCCTGGAAGCTCACCGCCTCCTCGTGGAGGACCTCCCGCAGGCGCTCCTCGCTGATCGACTCGACGATCCCTTCGTGGATGGCGGCGGTCTTCAGCCGCTCGAGGGGCCACGCCTGGAGCATCATCCCGTGGTCCCTCGGGCCGGAGAGCGCGAGGTCGACGAGCTTCAGCGGATCGGCTTGGTGAACTTCGGAGGGCGGCCGCCCGCTCGGTTGGGGTAGAGGGCGGCGGTCCCCATTCGATTGGAGGCCTGGATGACCCGCCGGACCCACGCCGGGGACCAGTAGACCATGCGGGCGATCTTGGGCGGAGAGAACCCTTACATCGAGCGGAGGACTATCATCGCCCTCGTGCGGACGGTGGCGTCACGGGTCGTCCGGGTCAGTCGGCTGACGTAGTGGCTCTCGGTAAGGGGGAGTTCACGGACGCGGAGCATCGGGGTGGGATATCCCCACCCCGGGATAGTACTATTGCTCCAACCGATTCAGAGGTGCAACTCGGTTTCCGGTTTCAGCACTAGCCATGGCCATCCGGTTTCTATAAGCTGACGGAGATTAACCCTCCGTGGACGGCGCGTTCTGGATCGAGGCGACTTTCGTCGTACTGTTCACTCCGTTCGCCATTATCTATCCGATTCTGCTGTTCGTCAATCGCAACCTCGAAGACAAGCCGACCCGCCCTGCCATCTCTGATCGTAGGGTCCTGATTGCCATCACCACGGACGGGGGAGCGCCAAATATCGTTCGAAAGGTCATCACCCGACTCCGCACATACGCGCTCGCTGCGATGGACATTGTTGTGGTGGTGGAGGAAAACGATGCGTTCGACTACGGAGTCACCCGGATTGCTGTGCCCGCGGACTTCAGTCCCCCCAACGGTTCCACCTCCAAACACCGGGCACTCCACTACTTCTCCACGTGGTTAGGTTGGCGTGGTTATGGATCGGAAACGTACGTGGTTCATCTCGACGACGACTCGATTGTCCCCAAGCGGTACATCGAATACGTCTTGGGAATGGACGCCGAGGCGGGGCAGGGGGCACTCCGGCTTCGGGCCATAGGAGATCACCTGCTCTCCACGGTGGCCGATTTCGGGCGTGCGATCAACTGTGCCGCCTACTGTGCGTTCTTCAACGAGCGCGGCAGACCGCTCGGTGTTCACGGCGAGGGATTGGTAATCCGTGCAGACATCGAGCGGGAGCTAGGGTGGGACTTTCAGCCCGTATGTGCAGAAGACCTCCTCATGGGTCACAACATTGCCCAGCACGGATACCGATTCGATTACATTCCTGGCGGCATCTACATCGCACCCCCGACTTCGGCTCGCGATTTCTTCGAACAACGTCGCCGATGGATGGTTCACTTCTATTCGTCACTTCGGAACATCTGGGCACTAAGCCGTCCCACCACCCTTTGGTTCGTGTGGCAGTACTCGGCTGGGGGGGCCGTGATAGCTGGATTGCTCGTCTGGGTTTGGATCTTGTTAACCGGGATTCGCACGTCGTATGCCCTCGACGGGGGGTCCACGCTCAACGTCGCCATCAGTCTGTTGATGTACCAGTGGCAGGCATCTCAAACTGGGAAGGTCCGATGGAACCTGATCGCTTTAGTGTTGTTCATTCCTGTGGCCGTGTACGTGTCGGCTACCAGTCTTTACTTTCTGGTAGTCCCGAGGTCTACTCGAAACACCACTATCGAGAAGGTGTGAGTCGCGGCACTTACCGTCAGCTCAGGCGAGTTCGACGGCTTCTCTCCCAGAGTACCTCAGCATCAGCGTATAGGTAAGAATCACGAGCATCAGCGAGACGGCGAGGCACTCGAAGAAGTTCGGAAAGGTGCACGAGGGCCAGCTCCCCGTCCGGCCGGGGAAACCGACCAGGCAGGTGTTTGTGATCGGGTCCCATGTCGGAGCTGGGTAGCTCGAGGTGACCGACTCCGCCCAGATCACAGATTGGTCCCAAGTGGGCAGTGCACCGAAGAGCACTACGCACCAAGCAAAGACGGATGTGGTGTAAACTCCCATCCTGTTGGTAGCGCGAGCGAAAGCCCACTTCAGTCTATCAATTCGTCTCCTTTCGACCACGTCTTGATCGTGGTAGTACCGAAGTACGAGTCCGGCTCCCATCACTAGCGCGAAGAGCATGACCGTCTCGTCGTAGTTCGGAAAGAGGCAACGCTGCCCTGGGATGCCGTAGCTTAATGACCCACTTATGACGCAGCCGCTGAAGGGCCAGGTGGCCGTACCCGACCGGCCCTGGGGTGCGGTGACCGACCACCATAGGAAGTGGTAAACGAGCTGCCCTGAGAATACCTCGATTTGAACGAAGGCGTAAATCGATACGAGGAAACCTACGCTGGCGATCACCAGACCGATGTATCTATAGAAATGCGAATGCGGCGTCGTGTTGAATCCCTCGTGCCCCGACGATGAGGGTATAGCGGGGGCTAAACACATCCTCGGCGAAAGTTCCTGAGCGAGAAGCCGCGTAGTCGAGAGGACCGGCACATTTAACCCGCGACTCGTGGGCGGGATCGGGCTTACAGGTCGGATCGGGTCTTCAAGGATCGGTCGCGGGATCACTGTCGACGAAGGTGAACTACGATGTGTTCGACCCCCAGCGACAGACGCAGACCGCTCCGAGAGAAGCGGAACGTGGACATCCCGACGATTGACTCGGTCGGAAGGCGAGGGAGACGGTCTCGGTGGGCTCGTTTTCCTAATGCCCACTTCATTACTCCAAGTCGATGATAAGAACCCCCTTTTGGGGGAGGGTAGGAGCATTGATGGTGAAGAAGAGGCGCCCCGTGCCATCCCAGCCGATTGTGAGCGGTGTCCTTGCCCCTGAGACGCTGAACCCCGACGTCGTCGTGCTCACCGAGTTCACCGTGCAGGACGGGGGTACGTCGTCATTTGTGATCTTCAGTATCGCCTTATAGGCGCCGCCTGTGCTCGTAGTGAATCCCGTATAGGTGCGTCCGTTCGCCCCGCAAACGTCGTCTCTTGACGTGATATGAATGGCTGTGACAACCACCGCGGAGCCTAGGGTGGCCGCGTAGGCCAACGCCGAGAGTATGAGAATTCCAACGATGACCGCGAGGGCGTTTCCCACCCTGCGAAGCCTCCTCGATTCTTTGGGGAGACGCGGAGCAACCATCGGCTCGACCACAGTGATCTTGCCAACGGGGACTCTGCATCTCGGACAGGAGCCGCTTTCGCGGGGGATTGGACCCCCACGCCTTGAGCAGAGTGTTGAAGCGTTCCCCAAATGAGGGGACAGAACGGAGGGCATGTGAGGGAGTGCTTACCAAGTATTGGACATCCTTTAAGCTTTTGAAATCCCACAGCGAGGCGGAGGACTCTTCTACCCCATGCACGGCCGGGCCTTTCAAGAGGAGCCCCCTTCGGGTCGAACCGCGATTGTTGTCCAAGCTTGAGGGGAGGTAGGTCGCAACTACCTATACTCGAATTTCTCGAGAAAGGATGCCCAACGGGCCGTCGGGTAGTGGAGTTACGTATGACTCGCGGGAGCGTGTAAGCAGAACCGTATAAATTATCCATTACTTTTGGCTCGGATTCCCTGGAAACGTTCAGATGATCCGGCCCGCACTGAATAGCGAGACACCCTGTGGTCCGAAACGCATCCGGCAATCTGGAGGGTCCTCGCCGAGCAATCGGCCATCCTCACGCTCCGATTCAGTCCTTTTCGCGGACCTCTTAGAGATCCTCCCTGCTAGAGAGCGGCCATCTCCTGGCCGGAAGGATGCGGATTCTGAGGATGGAGGTTTCGTGTCAAAGCCTGGGGTTGGGGGACATACTATGCCGCTTGGTGTGTCATAAGACCTGGGACGAATCTACCGACCGGGACCGCTGATCCGCGGGGGTGCGCTATTGAACGGTGGACTATAACCCCATCTCGCCCAAGAATCGGGAGGGGATCTTGTCATACCCTCTGTAGGACTTCGCACCAGTAAGCGTTAGAGACTTCTTCGCGCGCGTAATCGCAACGAAACACAGACGGCGCTCCTCTTCAACCAGCTCTGGTGAGGCGTCAGGCCGGAGGCTCGTGTAGAGCGGGAATTCGTCCTCTGAGAGCCCTACGACATAGACGTGGTCGGCCTCGAGTCCCTTTGCCCCGTGGACCGTCATAAGTGTGACCGCCCCCGCCGTCCTGAGTTGTTCCTTCGAGTGCATCACCATCTCTTGACTGAATGCCGCGAGATCTGGCAATTCTCCCGCAGTCGCTCGAATCGACGAACATATTGACCGCCATACCGCGATTTCTTCCTTTAGCAGCTCGACACTTTCGTCATTCCTGCACAGCGCAGACAAGGAGGGTACCGAACCAAGTCGCACCGTTTCCGAGACAAGGGTCTCCGGTTTTACGCCTGAGATCAGCACGGTTCTGATCAGGCTCGCAAACGCTTTCAAGCTCAGGTCCCCCGAGCGCAGCGTTGTATCGTCGTCGATGGTGTGGAGAATCCCATCCAGGTTTGTAGCACCTACAATGGGTGGGCTCAATTCGAAGAATGTTGATACTCTGCGGGCGAACTCCGATAGGGCGACGGGGTCATCCTGTGTGGCTGCGGCATGAAGGGTCCACTCGAACATGCCCATGAGTGAGGATCGGAACTCATCCTTCCTCTCCCGGAGTGACGCCGGGAGTCCGGCGCGGTCTATGGCCTCCTTGAACGACCCGAGTAACGAGCGGGTCCGCCCCAGGATCAGAACAGACCCGAGATGATCCTGATGCCTTGTCTTAAGCTCGGCAATAATGGCTTCGAACTCGTCCCGCTCGTTTTGGAAGCCCCAGAATGCCCGAACGACCTCGTCGCCGCTTCTGCCCTCGGAAGGCTCCATCCCTCCGCGTTCGGCCCCCCGGCCGGCGTTATTCCGGATAAGCGCATTCGCCAGAGAGATTACCTCCGGAGGCGCACGGTACGAATAGGTGAGTTCGATGACTTTGGGAGCATAGTCGTCGATGAACTGTCGGACCCTGAGGGCGCTCGCACCATTCCAGCCGTAGATGGTCTGGTCGTCGTCTGCCACGACGAACACCTGCCTTCCAGGCCGTCGGACTAAGTAGCCCAGAAGCGCGTATTGGGCGTACGTCGTATCCTGGAACTCGTCTACGAAGATGTAAGGAAAGATAGTCTGGTAAAGCCCTCGGATGGACTCCTGCTCCTGAAACAAGCGGTATGTACGACTGATTAGCGAGTCGAAATCGAGAGCGTTCATGCTCTCGAGAGCTTCATCGAAGAGACGGTGGACTTCTATCCCGAAGTCGCTCGAGTCGCGTGGGGGTTCGGTGGCCATCTTCGGCCTCGGGAAATTGAGGTTCTTGAGCCTGGTAAGAACGACGTTGCCAACTCTCTCTGCTCGCATCACCTTCCCCGCCGTCCGCGTCGCTCCACGTGCTACGTCGAGTAACAACTGAGATGTCCTTTCCGAGCTGAGGACAGAGAAATCCGGTCGTACACCAACATAACTGCCGTGATGTCGGAGTACCGTTGCCCCGAAGGAATGGAAGGTGGTTACGAGAACGCGTCTCAGGGTTTGTGGGTCGAGTAAGACTTGTAGGCGAATCCGCATCTCATCGGCAGCCTGGTTTGTGAAGGTCAGTGCTAGAATTCGATGATGTAACTCAGGCCGTTGAGCGATCTTCTTTGCCACGGCGCAGGTCAGTACCCGTGTCTTGCCCGAACCGGGTGCAGCTCGGATGAGAACCGGCTCCTCCGAGGACTGAAGTGCAGCCCGTTGTCCAGTGCTGAGCTCAGCTATTGCACGGTCAAGGGCTTCTGGCATCTGCCCTACCAATTACAGCCTTAAGCGTCTCAGTTGCCCGGATAATGAGGGGCGGAACCCGCTCGGGTGGTAGTTGTTGTTCGATTAGAACAGAAGCGAGAGCATGCGCGAACGCAAGTTTGTCCTTCTCGGCTTTCTCAACTAGTTCTGACGGGCTCCAAGTTCCACTGGCAGGAAGACGACCAATTCGTGCAAGTGCGGTCCCCGCCTCGTTGGCAAGGCCTGCGGCAACGATGAACCGCTCAAGAGTGTCGCCGACATTGGGGTACTCGAGCACCTCTGCGATGGGTTCAGCATCGCCGATGAAGTCACGAGCGGTTCCGGCGAACCGTTCGCCTTCAGGATCTCTGTCTGACAGAAGAACCCACGGAATTCCGAAGCATAAGGCTAGAGACAAGAATGGGCTTAGTGAGCCGGAGTTCTGGAAGTCGACCAAGGACACTCCAATCGAGTCCAGCGGGCATCCTCCCAGCTGAGCTAGTGCACTCAATAAGATGAAGTCGCTTTGACCCTCGCAGAGCAGCCACGCACGCGCGAACAGGATTTCCCCGCGCGTCCTACCGACGTATGTCGCCAGCTTGATCAAGTCGACGGGGGTTAGTAACTTGTATGTCTGCTTCCCCCAACGATTTACGGCCTCCCTCACCACGGGCTCGCCATCGTAGAGGGAGGCGATCCCACCGACAATTGAGGGTGCAACTCGTCGGCGCGCGGTTAGCCGCCGCGTGAGACTGTCATATTCCAACCCCCGAGCGGTGTCGGCCACGAGCATCTCCAGTTGCGGCCGAGCAGGGACGTCTGTGCAGACAACCCCGGGGACCAGGCCGAGAGTGGTCTCGGCTGTGCCCTTCGATAACCGTCGAACGTCCTCTAGGTGCACTCGCTCAAGGAATTGGGTTGAGTGGGTCGAAACAAGAGTCTGCGAGGGCAATGAGGCTAGTTCAGACTGAAGGAGCCGCACGGCTTGAGGGTGAAGATGGATCTCGGGTTCCTCAATTCCAAGCATGATCGTTGTGTCGGGGGATACCGCTGCCTGGAAGAACTTCGCGAACGCTAGGTCGGCATACATTATCGCTAGAGACCTCACTCCTTGACCATGGAGGTCTATCGGAAGTGCGAGTTCCGAACTCCGGTCACGGTAGGTGACCTCCGTTCGGGAGAGTGCTTCCCAAGGTTCCCCGGGTAACGCCCTTATTGCAACTGCGCGGCCACTCTTACCACCAAGAACACGATTGAGAGCCTCAAGAGTCTCGGACACACGCGCCATCCTCGGATCGGCTTCTAGGAGCTTCTGGTTCAGTTCGCGGAAGACTTCCGCTACCGGCGCCCAGGTCGCAGGAGGGATGCGCAGTTCTCGGAGGAGACGGCCCCACGTACGGGAACGCGCCGTGAAGAATTGTGTAGAGTCTCGGAGCGCCGGGATTCGCAAGTAGTGAAATCTCGAGAAGACTTCGCGCAGCGCGTCCCAGTGCCCTTGCTGGGCCGGTATCGCATTGCCATGCAAATCCAGAAAGCTCTGCAGGGCCTTGCAATCTCCCGTGGCTGGGTCGCTGGTGCACTCGACACGGACTCCAAGGTACTTCCCGCCGGTTCTTCCCTCGATCTGTATCGGCAAACCGATTGCCGCAACCATTCCCTCAGTCCATTGTGAGTCTGCAGTCTCCGAGAACTCCAGGTCGACACGGATGGGCGGCAGAGGTTGACCAGGCGCGACACCACTTCGAAGGATGTGGTCCTCATCGGCGAAGGGCGACTCGCCAATGTACGATAGACGCCTGGTCACAAGTGAAAGACTCTCGAGAACGGCCGACTTCCCAACATTGTTCTCTCCGATTAGGGCGGTGTGTTGAGCCAGAGGCAAGTCGAGCGACGAAATCCCGCGGAAGTTCCTTAGTCTCACGTGGGTCAATCGCACACCCTTTCAAGCATCACCCAGTCGATAAGACATAGCATAGGCTCTGAACGGGGAGGTTCTGTCCAAAATCGGGTGGTTGAGCCGCGTCCCGTCCTCGCTGAGCCAGCGTCGAACACCCGATGGCTGAACAAGACCCTGTCCACTCCGACTGAGAGCGCTTGGTTAATCGGAGGGCAATCGAAGCGCTTCTTGTTACGGGTCGGGCCCCGTGATCGCCGGCGGAACTTGGAGGTGCCGACTTCGAACTCCCGGGCACTGGGTAGCCACACCCGAGTCTAGATTCTCTTCTTCGGTGGCAGGTGTGCCCGACAGTAGACCGGTCGCCCTGGGAGTGGGATGAACGGCACTCTCACAGTCACTCCGCATGTGGAACAGACCGCGTCATGCAGCTCCCGAATGCCGCTGGTCTCCGAGGGAGCCGTGTCTGATCGAAGTTTGGGCAGGTGTGCCCGGCAATAGATCGGACGCACACCATCGGGCTGGAATGGAAGCTGCACGGGGGTTCCACAGACCGAGCAGGCTGCGGTGACCATCCTACTCGGGGCCAGCACGCCCAGGACACGAGGTGCTGGGCTCCCCGTTGCTTCCGGGTCTCTCAATACCCGCGGAGTCGTGGCGTCCTTTCTTAGCGCCTCCGCGCCCACCCGTGCGTCCAAGAGGGCTTTGCACTCGAGGCAGACGGACTGAGGAAGGGGACGTTTGGCCCCGATCGTGAGATCCCCGTAGTGCGGGTGATGGAACGGGCGATGGCACTCCCGGCAGAATGCGTTGGGCTCTCCCACGAGTGAGCCCGTCCACCGTTGCCTCCTAAGCTCCTGTCGTTCTGACTCCTTGACCCGTCGACAATCGCCCCCGGCTAGACGGACGATTCGTCCGCTCTCGACAAGGAAGTCTAGGAAGCGGTTGTCGTCCATTTGCCATCGGGATGGCGCGAACCAGTCGTGGGCGCGCTTCGTTGCTTCAAGTACGACAGCTTCGCCCACCGATGCAAACGGTTCTTTCTCGAGAGACTCGAGGACGTGACAGAACGTCTGAACCCCCGCACCGATGCCTTGCGGATCCCGGGCTATACTCGGTCTGGCCGGGAGAGGAGGGTACTTCCCGAGCGTGTAGACCGAGAAGCTTTGGTCCGGTTCCCGAACGAGTTGGAGGAAGCCATTCTCGTGCGCCTGTTTGCAGAACTCCTCGAAGTACATGGGAGAACGGCCCTTTCCGAACGCTTGGAGAACGGACTCCCATCGACGGGAGAGGTCAGGATTGGTGGCGACGGGATACCCTGACCGGTCCATCTTGATGGCTCCCTCCGGGGTGAACTCGTGAAACACGCTCTCGGACGCGAACTCGATCAACGCCGAACGATGAGGGTCGGTGATGGAAGGGTCCGTAGCAAGTGCTTCGACTTGACGGCGAACGAGCTCGAATAGTTCCCATGGCTTGTCGCGGGCGCGAATGTCGAAGGGGAACCAGAGGCGCGGCCGCTCCAAGAGGACTGCACCGGTCCCGTACCGCGCAAGTAGCGGATGTTCGACCAGCAGGGCAACTTCCCTGCTGGATTCCGAACCGCGCTCGCGACCATGGGCGAGAAAGTTGTCGCTCCCTATCAGGAGACGGTTCTCGTCGAAGATGGCGAACTTCGCATGGTTCCCCATCGGAGACTCGCTCGAGCGGACGGAATCCTTCCGTGCCTCGAGAATCATGTGAAGGACCTCCTTGGCAGTGAAAAGTTCCTCGAGCGCCTCCTTGTCATCTATCTTCCAATCTGGATCCTCAAGCCCCCAGAGGAGCCTCACGCGCAGCTCAGCGAGGCGCAACTCCTGGATTAACGAGGCATCCAATCCAGTTTCGTTGACGCGGTCGGTGGCAATCGTGACGGAATGCCCCGCCGAGGATACCTGTTCTACCAGGACGTCGCGGATATCATCGCCTTTCACCAGTTCGAGCTTGGGGGAGCTGAAGTGCGTCCAAAGCGTGTCGCGAAGCGCAGTGAGCTGCTCCCGCACTTTCCGCCAGTCTCGGACCTCGTGGACACCCTCGTCGAGAATGGACTGGAAAAGGGAGTGAAGCGCCTCGAGTCGGTGCTTTACGGAATCGCCCACTCTGCCTTCCGTTGCGGTCAGTGAACCGCCAAGCTCACGGAGCACTGCGCGGGACGGCTCGTCCGTCTCCTCGGAAATGAGATCGATGAGATCAGTGGCCAGAGATTGCGACCGGCCTGCTATCGAGGCTTCTAGGTAGGTCGCGTGGGGAAAGCTTGAGCCGAGATTCCAGCTCCCTATCATGAACCAGGCGTCATCGTTGACCACGATCTTCTCGTGAGACCTGACGGTCGTGGGCCGGACCAAGACCCTCACGGACGATGGCGCGCGTTTGGCAAGGAGGGCATGGTAAGCGGCCGCGGTCTCTTCCCTGGTTCGGGCGTCCTCGTCATTGGCATGACCGTAAAGCAAGAGGAGAGTCGCTCCCGGGGGAAGGGATCCGAGGAGTTCGGCAACCCACTCCGTATGCTTTGGGTTCAGGAAGGAGGTCAGAGCGACAATCTGCTTCTTTGTGGCCGCACAAATCCGTCTGAAAAGGTTCGCCTGGCCGACAGTGTTGCCGACGCACACCTCCAGGTCTGTGACGTCAGAATTGGGTTCAGTAGGGTCCACCCACGAACTCGCCCATTCGGCGAAAAGGTCGAGGCCCCGGGATGCGAGCAACTGACGGGTCTCCTTCGTGACTGACTTCCACGTGCCCCAACGGCTCTTCTCCCAGAACTCATCGACTCCCTCGAGCAGTTGAAGAGCACAAGAGCGTCCAAACCCCAGTCGCAGGTCCCTTGTGTTGATCTTGAGTTCGAGCAGTTGCTGTACCGATTGACGTAGTACCGCCATCACCGATTCGGGGGGATCTGCACCGACGAGCCAACGTTCCACCTTCCCCTTCTCGTGATGGCGGATCGGTACGGCCACCTCGATTGTTCGCGCGAGAGCGACGGCTTCGACTCGGTCAACGCGTTCCTCGAGGCCCTGCTTCCACGACCGATACTCCTTGGGGTCCATTCGCTCCTTGGTGGGGCTCATGTTCCGGATAAGTCTCCGGATGTCCACGCCCCTCAGGCGGTCGACTGCTTGGGTCGACTCTAGACGTGACTGAATGGGAACGTCAGAAGGGAGGGCTCTCCGTCGCTCGCTCCGGGCCATCCACTGGAACGGATGGCAGAGACCGAGGACGAGATCGATTGCCCACGCTGAGTCAATGTGCTCTCCGCCCGCGGTCGAATCGGGGACCGAGGTCGCGATGGACTCACTTCGCCCGCTGAAGACAGACGTGCCACGGGCCGCTCCCCTCAAGACGAGTTCGGCGGTCATTGCTGGTGGGAAGGGGGATCGAACCGGTCGGGGGCCGTTCGCTGGCGGGGCCGAAAGCGACTCAATGGCCGTCTTGACAAGTTCCTCATCCGGTGGTCCGCCTCTGAATCGCAAGGTTCCGGTGACGATGGCGACCGGAACGATCACCCGAGATGCCAGGCCCTCTATCACGGGCGCACCCCGAGTTGGTCGATGGGGACAATTCGCCCATGCTCCTCGACGTAGCGAAGAACGGCGGCGAGGTACTTCATCTCAGGGTCGGGCGAATGTGCCCGAACATGGTCCGAGCAGCCGACTATCACCAGCTGGCGTCTCGCTCGTGAGAGCATCACGTTCAGACGTTCGGGGCTGATGAGGAAGCCCCAGGCGTTCCTCGCCGTGGCGAAGGGGTTGTTGCGGACGAGACTAAGGATCACCAAATCTGCCTCGTTGCCCTGGAAGCTGTCGACGGTTCGGACTAGCGCCCTTGGGTCGATGCCTGCTAACGCGGGGAGCTTGCTGGGCAGTCGGGCCGGGATTCCCGATCGTCCCGCCAGACGGTCCACTTGGGCGTTGTACGGCGACAGGATCGCTATGGAGCCGCCCGATACGTCTGCTGGCTTGAGTTCACGGACAAGGGCGGAGACGATGGAGAGCTCAATCTCGCTGAATCGCTCGCCCGTGGGATCCTCTCTGGCGCGAGGTTGTTTTCGGCTGTGGGGAACATCCACCCAGACGAGCGGAGAGCCGTCAAGGGCCGGGTGGTGGAACAACGGTGAGCACGACTCCCGCGGACGCTTGTGCGAGAACTGCCGCGGATAGAATATCGAGCTGACCATGTCCGAGAGGATCGGGACCATTCGATACTGGTCCGACAGTATGAAGGACGGACAGCCCGCTTCCTGGAGCTGCTTGAACGGGAGGAGGCACGACCTGACTTCGTTCCAGGAGAAATCGGGAGCGGCCCGGACCCTTTCGAACAGAGCTGGGTTGTACTCAAGCAGCCGTTCGCGGCCCTCCTCTTCACCCCAGAGTCGCTCGATGTCGTTGATCGCTACTGATACCTCATCGGCCTGGAAGGGGGGAAGCTGACGCTGATCGCCGATGAGCAACGCGTTTCTCCCTTGGCCCAGTACCGACAACAGCTCGGAGGGATAGCACTTCCCGGCTTCTTCCACCACCACGAGGTCGAAGGGCTCGGCGGTGCCCGAAGTCAGATCCTCGTGGACCGAGGCGGCCGTGGTCGTCGTGAAGAGAAGCTGGCTGCTTCGCTGGTGAATCCTGACGAGAATTGGTGGAGGCTGACCATGCCAACGCTCCAGCGCTTGAGTCCATCTTGTCGGTGTACCTTCGGCGGGCCCCGATTGAACTAGCTTCTTGGCCCAAGCGAACGAGAAGGTAATGTCAGAGACAGCGAGACTGGGGTCGGAAAGGTCAGAGGTGCGGTCCACAGTGGAGGATTGGGGCGCCCCCGTCCCGAGCCTGGAGAGAACACGGTCCCGTAGGAGGTGCAGGGCGTTGTGTTCCTTTGCGCATACAAGGATACGCGCATGGGGGTCGCGCTTGAGCCACTCTTCTACGACATCGCAGGCCAAGTGCGTCTTTCCTGTCCCAGGGGGGCCCTGGACGCAGAAGATGCCTTCGTTTTCGACCACGGAGACCTTCAAGGTCTCCCGGTCGTAGTTTGAGGGGGATGCACTTGACTGCCCGAACCACCTGACAATCTGTCGCTTCTTGCTCGCGGTCTGGAGGATGGAACGTTTCCGTCGCACGAGCGCGCGAGATCCTTCGGAACGGGGCCGCACCCAACCTTTGGCCGGGAAGGGCTTCTTATCCATAGGGCGAATGACAAGGGCGTCCTCGTCGTCGTCGGGGGAGTTCAGGATGACGGCTCGCGCCCCGTCATAGTCGAATGGGTCCGGGGAATCATTCGCGATAAGTTCGAGTCGCTCGCCTTCACTTTCCCGTAGGAGACTCTCGAAGAGCGATGCGGCATTCGGCCGGTGGAGGTTCCCAAGCACAGGGTGGGGGAGAGACCGATTGAGGAGGATGGTCGGGTCCTGGGCCCTGTCCCCGTTGGCAACGTCTGGTTCCTTGACAGAGAAGGAGTAGACCATCTCGAACGCCGCGACCTCTTCCCCTTGGAGAGTGGCGAGCAGCTCGAGCGCGGTGTGGCTCGGTGATTCTGACCCGGCTTCCTCGGCACCCGTCGCGCCGATGCAGGCACGATCGAGCTTCTCCCTGGCCTCGGAGTTGGTCGTCAGCACGATGTCGAGATTGGGGGGGGCGACCAGTTCGCCCGCACTCCCACACAATGAGTATCCATCCTCGAGACCTCCATGGGGAAGACCCCGTTCGTGAAGCCCTGCAATCGTGAGGGCCAGTCTAGTCGACGACCTGATCTCACTCGGGGCAAGCACTCGAAATTCGGTCCTACTCGGTGAGGTGGCCCAGCACCAGAGGCGTCCGGTCTCCAACCACCACCTACGAGGTTCCAGCACGAAGAGTCCGTCGGCCCAGGCACCCCACCAGCGACGAAGAACGATCTTCCACATCCTCTGGGCAAGATCGGAATGATCCGCTCGATCAGGAAGGGATGATGCGATCAGCGTGCCATAGCTACCGTCGGTGTTGTCGCGAGCGGGAAACACGCCCGCGAAGTTCGGGTCGACGCGAGTGGAACAATCGTAGCGACCGAACAGGGACATTGCTGGCCAGATAGGATGATGTGGATGAAAGTGTTTGAACCTAGCATGGGTGGATCGGAAACCGAGCACGACCGCTACTCTCACGAGGATCGAGGCGCAAAACAGACAGCCGAACGGCGGGAGGCGGCCCGTCAGAACGCGTTGCGGGCGCTCGATCGCGCACTGACATCTAAGGAAGGGGCTTCGTAGAGGTTTGACCGGCTGAGGAGGCGCCTGAACCAGATCGTTCGGCTCGCCTCCCCCTACGAAGGGCTGGTAGAATGTCAGATAGCTCTGCGGGAAGAAATGACTCAATTTGGGGCGCCACCACGATTCTGGGTTAGCACAGACCACTCGCGAAGTGGGTGGTCAAATCGTTGACGCTTGATTTCTCACAGGTCCACCGTAGCGTTGGAATCTCGAATCAGAGTAGGACCTGACCTGGCCCTAACCCAACAGTTTGCATATCGGGCAGCGAGCGCATTAGAGCTGGGCGGACGTCTCACTACCTCTTTCTCGAGATCGTCTCATAGATGAGGAGCGCCGAGTGGGCATCGACTGCAGCAGTATGGCTTCGACCCGGAGGAGGCCGAAGATCGAGCATCGCTAGCGCCTCCTCCAGCCTCGGCCACTTCCAGTGACCGAGGTAGTCCTGAGCGGCCTGCATCAGGCACGGTCCCCACAACTCCGAAGGGATATCCCAAGGGGAGGCAGCCAGAAACGGCTCGTCGAAATCACGATTGAACGACCGCAGCTCGACCGGCGATCCTGACTTTCTTGCAATCGTGGTCAGCCGTTGTCGGAACTCGCCTGCGACCTTCCGAGCCGAGGGCGCGGAGAGAACTTCCTCGGCCATTAGTCCGTTCACGCGAAGGGCTTCAAACGCCCTCCCTTCTCGAAGGTAGGACTCGCCCGGATTGCACGTGGCTTGCCATCGAATCACCTCCGCGTCCGGTGCCCTCCAGGCATAGCCTACCTGAACCACGCCATCTGGTCGAGGAGGACTAGCGTTCTGACCCAATCCCGTCGTCTCGGTGTCCACGACAACAACGGTCCTATCGCCTCGCCGCCTCGAGGGTGGTCTTAGAGCGGGCGTCACCGATTTCCCAGCGGGCGTTGGGATTTAAGAGAGGGCTTCACGTGCGCCTCTTGCGAGCCCGGGGCTCACCCAGGAGTAATTGACCAGGCCTTCGGCCCGGACCGCGGCCTCTGAGGCTAATCTCACTGATGCCTCGCCGAGGCCGGACCGCGGACAGGACGCGAAGTGCGGCATCCTCCGCGTCCCTCGAGACAGCGCACTCCCAGACCACGACCACACGCCATCCCGTGCTGCGCAGGTCCTCCACGGCTCTCGCGTCTCGCGCTAGATTTCGGGCGAGCTTCGCGTCCCAGTACTTGCGGTTGAACCTGGGTCGTCGGTAGTGATCCGAACATCCATGCCAGAAACACCCGTGGACGAAGACTGCAGCTCTTGCTCCCGGAATGATCAGGTCGGGGCGCCCCGGGAGATGTCGGCCACTGCGCGGGGAAGCTCCGACGTGAATCAATGCACGACACAGCTCCCGCTCCGGAGCCGTTCCCTCCGATCTGAAACGGGCCATCATCTCTCGTCGCTTCGAGGGAGGAAGCCTCGAGGCTCGGCGCTCGGTCGTACCAGGCTCCGGGGCAGCGACCAGAGAACTCCTAGCGCTTAGCGCGGGCCTTCGGAGCTGCCGGGGGGGAGGGGGATTGGCGGTCGAGGAACTCCCGAATGCGGTCGTTTGCGTTGACAAACTGCACCGGAATCGGGACATTCTCGAGGCCCATCGCGTCGAAGCTCATGAGGAGCCACTGGCCCTTGGTGAATCGGAGGGTCTTTCGCATCATCTCGTCTGTCACTCCGAATGCGGTGGCCATCGCCTCGCGGTCGTAGGCTCTAGGGAGCTTGGACATGAAATACGTGTGAGGCTGAGCCATGATCGAAGTGTCCAGGTAGGCGATTCGCTGCGTAGCGATGCCCACGCCAAGACCGAACTTCCGTCCTCTGCGCGCAACGGTCGCGACGCCCGCGCGAGAGATCGTGTAGCTGTCAGACGGTGGATTTCCGGGCATGAACTCGTCTGCCTCGTCGAACACAAACAGGACGCTGGGGGCGACCTGGCCGGCTACCCGCCGGACGCTGAACACGTCGTAGATCACTCGGGAGGCCATCTCGCGGAGGTCGTCATCGCGATTCGCCTGCAGGAGAAAAAGGGCGGGCGAGCCCGGCGTGTTGAGCTCGTTGCGTAGGGCGGCAAGAGTAAGCCTTGCGTTGTCGGGGAGAGGATTCGCAAGCTCCCCGCTGTGGCGACGAAGAATCGAGATCATCTGGTCCACGGCCTGTATCGCCGTGGCGCTGAGTCGGACCGGCGCGGCCGGAGGAGGCGCGGTTCCGCCATCGAACGTCCTTTGCCGGCCGGCCTGCTGCTCGCCGGCGGCCTGCACAAATCCTGAGTCTCTCACCGCCCCGAGATCGGTTGCCGCACGGTCGAGCACCTCGCGCGAGAGAGCCTCATCCGAGCTATCGGGGAAGTGGCCACGGAGCCACGCAAGGAGAGGAACCTTCGAGGTGCCGGGATTCCCGGTAGTTAGGCATTCTCCGAGCTCCCTGCCGGCCTGGGAGAGGGTGAGGTCAGCAGTCGCGTCCAGTACCTTGATGCGATGAGTCTCAAGGAGTTGACGCACGAAGGGGGCGAAATCCCTCCTTCGAGGGAGAAGTTCCTTCGGCGGGAGCAAAGTGGCGATGATGCGCTCCACGGCCCGGTCGAGGAATCGAGCATCGCCCCTAAGGTACGCCAGTGTGCTGTCACCTCCCGGGACGGCATCGGGACCCACCGCCAGCAGGTAGGCATTGTTGACCTCGCAGAGATCGTCAATCAGGAGGGCGGTGTACTCGGACATCAGGTCGAAGAGGACGATCTTGACCTGCTCCGATCTTGTCCGAAGGAGATCGTTGATGACACCGCTCAGGAGATTGGACTTGCCCGAGCCGGTAAACCCGAACACTGCGAAGTGAGTCCTTAGGAGTTCATCGATGCGGAGCCGAATCTGGATCGCGTCGTTCAGTACCATTCTACACGGCGCGATCGTTGCGACCGAGCCGTCCATCAGACCCCGGTTGACGATCTCGTTGGTGAGATCGTCCGAGAGCAGGTGCGCCTCCTCGCCGACCATCGGGAGGCTCTGATCGGACTGGATGGCGGGGGCGGTTGCGTCCCCGGGGAAGTCGAGCTGGATTCCTGTGGGAATCGCCTCTGAGCGAATCCGAGTCGTGAGTTCGGTCGGCTCCTCCTGCTCCCAGTCCAGGCGTGCGCTCTTGGCGGCCTCGTCGTAGAACCCGGGAAACGCCCGCTCCGCCTCTTCAGGCGAACTCCCTAGCGCATAGTGGCGCGGCAAGACCGAGACCAGCTCCAAGACGCTGAAGGTCCGGTTCTTCGTGTTGCTGGCGAAGTTCCTGACGGCGACGAACGTTCCCTCGCGTATCGTGTTGATGTAGGTCCGGGTGTACGGGAATGATATCAGATAGCTCATTCCGGCGTACTCCTCGGGGGCCATGGCGATCACGATCCCGCGTGGCTCCTCGATAAACGGAGTCTCGGTCATCGACTTCTCTTACCTCCCAAAGCTCTCCCGAATCGATCGGAATGTCTTGTAGAGCGGATTGGCTCGGAATGCCATTTCGCTCGACTCCAGCAGCCCCGTCACCCTCCGCTTCATCGACTTAGCCCCCCAGTCGGCCTGGTGGAGGGGATCGGGATAGCCGAGCGCCTCGGGGAAGTGGTTGCGGACGAGGATCGATAGGAGGTACAGGGAGAGCTGCTGCAGGCGGTGAGGCATGCTGGCGTCGAAGTAGAGAGGAGAAATCACTCCGAACTGCCCGGTACTCAGGGCTAGCGACCCGCTGTCCTTGTCGTCCCAGTCGGGGTACGCGAGGCGGTCGAGGAAGAGAGCGTGCGACGCGACGCCGTTCTCCGTGAGCAGGAACTGGACCAGCGAGCGCAGGAAGATCCGCTCGGGACGGGTCGTCTCGCCGAGATGCTGATGATTGTACCCCTTGACCTCCCATCCCCGCTTTGGATCCGGCCGCTCGGGGTGGAGCGTCATGAAGCAGGCGTCGAACTCGACCGTCCCCCAAGGGGCGTGGAGCTCGTGGCTTGTATTCGGGAGCAGCTCGATTACCGATCTGTCGGAGAGCGGCACTGAGAGATGTCGTGCAGGATCTTGCCCCCTGACCACTAGCACGGATCCGAGGAAGTTTCGGTAGAAGAATCTCGAGGCGGAGTCCTTTACCACGCCCACCAGTAGAATCCGCCGCTCCCACGAGGCCTCGATGAGCGATCGGATGCCCACTCCGATGATGAACGCCAGGTCGCGGACCGTGAAATACTCGAGCCGGGTGTCGTCTCCTTTCACGCCGTGAAGAAGGCCGGTCGGGCTCTTCTCTCGGAAGAGCGACTCGCAGATCCTCTCGAAGATCCGCACCGACTTCGCCCAAGACGCGCGCGGATCGACGTTGAACGTGAACGTCCCCGCGGCCTGGTCCCAGGTGCCGGCCCCGATCTCGGGCTTGGATAGATACCTCGCGGCCGCATCAAATGATCCTCTTGGGAATGTAGCGCACTCAGCCGCTAAGATCTTCGATTTCCCTCGCCACACGGCCTCGGCGATGAGTCGGTGATGAGGCTGGAACTTCTTTGCCGACGGAACGCCAAGGGAGCAATTGAACGGATGCGCAAGGGCAACGTGCATGTCAGCGAGAGTCAGCGACTCCCCGTTGAATGACGCCGTAGCGAGTCGCGTGTTGGTTGGACTGAAGCTTGAGTTCCCGAGAATCCCCGATAGGCTGTTGTCGAGCATGAGAAGCCTGGGCGCATCCACGGCCGATGAGCGAGCCAAGGAGTAGGCAAGGTAAACCTCGGCAAGCTGCATCACGCGTGTGTGGAGCGAGGAGACCTCCGCGATCTCCGAGTCCGAGAGGACGGGAGGGGTCTCGCTCTCCGGCTCGGAGGCGTCGACCGCGCCGCCGATGGCGTCCGGCGGCACGGGAACAAAGGCGACCATCGAGACATCCTTTGTCAGGTCCCAGCGCTGGTATCTTAGCTTCCCCTCCGGTCCCGAGAGGGAGAGCACCCCCTTCGCCCCGTACGCGCCTCCATAAAACGAGACGAAGTTCGCGGCGGCACGCTTGTCGCAGCTTCCATCAATCGCGGCGAACGGGATATCGCAGGTGCCGAAGAACCGCTCCGCGGTGGTCTTCAGATCAAGCCGATTCACCTGGCTCGAGAACCCGGCGCCAAATTCCTGGATGAAGTCCTTCAGGAACGCCTCGTACCTCGCGTCGATCGCCTTTGAGTAGACGTGCAGCCGCTTGTTGAACTCCGACTGCGAGTCGAGCAGGCTCTCCTGGTACTGCGTGTAGATCTTGGAGAGGTCGGACACGCTAGCTCCCCGTCTCGGTACCCGAGGACCCAACGGGCCGCTCAGATTGTTCCTTCTTTCGGACGACCTCGCCCAGCCTCGCGTTGATCCCAACGCCATCCCGGCCGTAGTGAATGTGGTAGTGGCAGTTCGGGCAGATCGCACCCACCGCTTCCGGATCGTCTGGTCCCTCGTCGGAGAGACTCTGAATGTGATGACAAATGAGAAATGGATCGCCTGAGCTGTCGACGAATGGAGCCACTGCCCCGCATGCCTCACATGTACCGCCAGCTCGGGCCCGAGCGTAGGTCACGATGGCGGGGCTCCGCTCAAAGTCCACTGACTCACGCGTCTTCCGAGCCGGCGCGTGGGAGGCTCCCTCCCTGGCCCGGCGCTTGAGTTCGGCTAGATGTCGAACTCGATCAAGAGGGCCCACGGTTGCCGGAGCCGCAGATGTTGAGATCGGAGCCAGCTCAAACAGAATCGCTCTCCGGAGGCTGCCGCTTTCGTCAGGCAGCTGCTCAGTCCATGTCCTCAGGAGGCGGAGCCGACCGAAGTAGCGCTGGACGCGACCGGTTTGAGTATGGAAAAGGAGTATCCCCTTACCTGACCGAGGTGTGTCGGCGATCGCTTTGTTTCCCAATCGGTACGTCATTTCGCCGCGCTTTCCCTGGCCCGTGTAGACGAATGTGCCCTCCGAGGTCCAGCGATCCTTGTAGCCGAACTTCTTCCCCCGGCCGCCCGTGAAGATCAGGACGAACGGGAACCTCTTTGGCGTAGATATCCCGGGTTGAACCGGACCCCCAACGGTTCTGGCGATATCAGCGCGTGTGTAGTCCTTGCCCTCTGCGAAAGGAATCGATGCCAATGCTGCTGCTCCTGATGTGGACATGGATCTGGCCTCCTCCTGCGTCCTTTGAGCGCGCCGAGGCAACCCTACCCTACGGACGGACGGCGTAAGAGGTCGAGGGTCGGCTGCCTCGCTGACGCGCGACGGGAGCGCCCTGCGCATCGAGTGGAGAGGCTGGCCTTAAGGCGAGGGATGGATGACTGGATGTGCTCGCTGAGGCGAGGACGTCAAGTTTCTCGCCGGATGCTCTTAAGCCGACGTATCGAGCGTCGGTGGTTGCGCGTGGAACAGGCAGGCATATAGTCTGTAACGTCCGGCGCCTGCGCTTCTTGTCTGCCTTTTCCGGAGCAGGCGGGCTCGACATAGGGCTCGAGGCCGCTGGTTTCCATGTCCTCGGGTGCATCGAGAAGGACGAACTCGCGCGGGAGACACTGACGAGGAACCGACCGAATTGGCGGCTGCTCGAGCCTTGCGACGTAAGCGAATTCACTGAGGGGGCGAAGCCGTCCGACCTTGGCCTTAGGCGCGGTGAACTCGAGCTGCTGGCGGGCGGGCCACCGTGCCAACCGTTCTCCAAGGCCGCGCAGTGGCACGCGAAGGCCAGGACGGGTCTAAAGGACCCCAGAGCGGCCTGCTTCCAGGGCTTCCTCCGTCTAATAGACGTGTTCCTCCCGCAGGTGGTTCTGATCGAGAATGTCCGAGGTTTTACCGAAGGCAAGACCTCGGCCATGCCACTTCTGGAAAGGTCACTCCAGCTGATCAACTCGAGAGCAGGAACCTACTACCGTGCTTACTCTCAGGCAGTCGATGCGTGCGAGTACGGCGTTCCGCAGCACCGGTGGCGTTCCATAATCGTCGCTCGGAGGGACGGCGGGGAGTTTACACTGCCAAAGCCGACACATCGTAAGACGCCGACGCGATCATGGGACGCTATCGGGGACCTCCATCCTCAGAGTCCTCCGGAGGCTCTGGGCAAGTGGGCGGGCTTGCTCCCTTCCATTCCAGAAGGGTCCAATTACCTCCACCATACGCCTCAGGGCAAGGGGCAGAGACTGTTCGGATACCGGACGAGGTACTGGTCGTTCCTCCTGAAGCTGGCCAAAGACCAGCCGTCGTGGACACTTCCTGCGCAGCCACCTCAGAACACGGGGCCATTCCACTGGGAGAACCGCCGCCTCACCTGGAAGGAGATGATGCGGCTACAATCGTTCCCGAAAGGGTGGAAAGTCGCTGGGGATTACGAGGAGCGCGTCCGGCAGATCGGAAACGCCACTCCGCCGCTTCTTGCCGAGGTTATCGGCCGCGAGATTGGTCGTCAGGTCTTCGGGAAGAGGTACCGTAGGCGACCCACCCTCGCGATCGCTCGACGGCGCCGCGTCCCCCGCGCGACGGCGCTGTCCGCTGTACCGGTGAGGTTCCTTCTCGAGCACCACGATCTACGTCCTCACCCCGGCCCGGGCATGGGCCCTGGACGTAACCCGGCGTGGCGTTCTATCCGAGACCTCCCGTTCTGGTCAGCAAGCTGGGTTGGTATCGGTGGTAACAAGACCCAACTCGGGATCAGTTCGACCAAGGCAGCTGCTTCGCCAGGGCCTCCGTTGTGGCCCGCATGGACTCGGCGACCATCGTAGTCTGGGAGAACCGGCCGCCACGACTACTTGCCCTCCCGAGGCACGAGGTCAACCGCAGACGGTCGAGTATGATCCCTCCATGAACCGACGAGTACATCCAGAGATCGGGGTCTCCGTCCCCTTCCGGGATCACGAATGGCAGGGCGAAGGCCTTCAGAGGATCCCTGGGCCAGTCGATGTACTTGGACCAAGCGTGAGTGTCGAGTTCTGTTAACTTGTCTTCCCAACGAGTTCCCGTGGCACATTGCACCAGCACGATGAGTTTCCCGGGACGTCGGTCACTGAAGGGAATCCAGCCGATTACGTCGAGGTGCTCGTCCTTTGGATCTTCCCTGTACGTCGGAACCTTCCCGATTTCCTCATCTATTCTGCCTGCGACGAATCCGACGGCCTCGTCGTACGCTGAAGGAACCGGCGGCTCTCTCGGTGAATCGAATCTTAACGCACAACCATCCAGATACCCCTCAAGAGCGATCGCTACGGCATGCCCGAACACTCGCTCGGGATAGACGCCATCGAGGAGCCTGGCCGGCCGATCTTCGATCCAGAGTCGGTAATGCCGAGCACATGAGATCGACAACAGGAAGGTATAGGGGAGAAAGTCCGTCCAGGGCCCGCGTCGCCTTACTCGCGCGAGCCCAGAGTCCACAGGGTATCCCTCCCCGCAAAGGCTCGACCTTCGGTCGATCTCTTCCCACACGTCGGCTGCGATCTCTTCGGGCTGCTCCTCCGTCTGCTCGCCGAGAGCATCCTCAATGTCGGATTTCGACACCCCTCCTCTTCGTCCGAAGAGGCACGAGGTCTCGACCCAGTCGGTGATCTGAGCGAGCTCGTGGTCGGGAGGCAACTCGATCACGGGGATCCGGTAACCTCCTTCCTGGCAGCTGGGAAGTTTCGTAGGAGTTCGGCGACAGTCGTGGCGAGACTCAGCACACGCCGCTGGACACTAGCATCGTCCTTGTGCGCGAAAGCGTCCCGAAGAGCCTCTCGCAGATAGTACTCGGCGTGTTCAAGGTTATCGAGAACCTGTCGTGTTTCGCCCCCTGAGACCTTCCAGGCCAGGTCAAGGTTCCGGCTGATCCTCAAGGCTCGGAGCGCGTCGGGTTTCGGTAGCACTTGGGCTAGCCGAGACAATTGCCGTGAATCCCTTACCACCGCCTCGGACTTCCCCGGCAGTCCGTGCACGAAGCCAATCAATTCCTCGAGCTGGGACCGACGATCCCTTGAGACTGGGTCGCGGACGGTCGGAGTTACCGATCTCTTGTCCAGGCCCAGGTAGTCCTGGATCTCCGTGTAGTTGAGTGCCCGGTAGAACACTGAGAAGTGCTTCTCCGCCCGCGACACATCGATGCTGAAGGCGTCCTGAGCTTGGAGCAGAAGCCGGTACGCGACGTAGTTGTCTCGAACAGTCGGTCCTTTTGACCCGATCTCTCTAGCGATCTCCTCGAAGCCTCGTGATCCCCTGCTTCGGCTGACGAGCGCGTCAATGAAGCGGGCCTTGGCAAGAGGGTCCCACTTTCGGATGCCCGCAACGTGTCGGTGGCCGAGAAAGACTAGGACCGCGTCCTTCGATGGATAGACGACCGCGGGCACGCGCGAGAGTGGGTGCTTAAGTTGGCCGGCGAGTTCGGTCCATGTCTCGTCGTCCTCAGAGAGGTGCCGCAAAGCCGGCTCGAGGAGCAGCTTCAGCGCGGCGACTCGACGGTTTCCTTCTACCACCGTGAACTCGTCCGTCCCGGCGATCGGGGTGAGCACCAACGGCTCCTGGGAGAAGTACCCGTTGTCGGCGAGCGACCTCCCGACTACGAGAAGCTCATAGTCGCGGTCCAGGATCCGGAGCAGCTCGCTCTGGGTAGCTCCCTTCTCCTCACGCGGGAACCGGTAGTTCTCTGGGTCGAGCCGGATCTTGGCCACATCGACCTCGATCACTTGCCCGTGCTCGTCTTCGTTCTGAGCTACCATGGAACGAACTCCCCTGCCATGTGGCCCAAACCGACCTGTTCCATCTGGCTGGCCATGAGTTCGAAGGCCTCAACGCCTCCGGGCGGAAAGACTCTTCGACCGTTGGGAGGGGGGTAGGCCCTGGCCGTAGAAGGTGCGCGAGGGTCAGCCATAATCTGCCAGTCCTGCCCGGGCCCGAGGCGACCTCGGAAGCTCGGGGTACTGTAAAAAATCGGGACACAGGTGCGTCCGCATCCTCGGAGCTAGCCCGTCCCGTGTCCCGATGGTGTAACAGCGCCTACAATCGACCTTTGACGGGTTCGAGCAAAACTGCACCCGATAGTAGGTGGGTCGTAGCGACAGGAGATTCTTGGCTGACGTAACAGCGGAAGAACAGGACTACCTTGGTCAAGTGGCGTCTGACCTGCAGGCGTGCAATGCCGGCTTGGCCTCTGTCGATTGAAAGAAATGTTTTTCATAATCTGCCCGCTAGTGGCAACTCAGGGCGAGGGCGTTTCTGACGAACCGCGGGGATAGGTCACGCCAAGGTTCACCGACGTGACGTGTGATCGGGATGCATGGCAGTCGCCGTACTACAGGTACAAGGTCGATCGATTCGACGTCGTAGTCAAGGTAACTGATTCTGCGCCCACGTTCCCCGGTCCCGCTCCCGGGCTCGACAAGGTAGCTACAGTCTTGAGAGAACGCGGCATCATGCGAATCCTTGACTTCGGCGCGGGAAAGCTGAGAAACACGCTCTATCTGCTTCGACGTCATTGGGGGTTCAATCTAAACGCCGTCGAGTTCAAGGAGTGCTTCGAGACTCCTGAGGCGAGGAAGAACCTAGCAAGCGCGGAACGATTCGCTGGCTCATTCAGACTGGAGTATCCAAGTCAGTTTCTTTCCAACGGGGAGCGCTACGATGCCGTCCTGCTGATCAACGTGCTAAGCGTCATTCCCGACCCTCGGGACCGAAGAAGAGTCCTTTCCGAGTGTGCAAGCCGACTCGGAACAGGCGGGCTCCTATTCTGGATGTCACAGCATGACGAGCCACACTACTACCCGGGGGTGACACAACGGCTCCGACTCAATGATGGATGGTGTTACAGTCTCCATCAGAGATCTCAGACCTTCTTTCACGAATTCACAACCGGCGAGATTGATGCACTTGTGTTAAGGAGGGGATTCAAGGAGCATTCGCGAATCCTCGCGAAGCATCACCATGCGCTTCTCTATGAGCGCCTATAAATTCGACAGTTATCTAGCTCATGGCCCAATCGAGCGAAATCGGGACACCGATGGATGACTACTAACCTAGAGGAATCGACTTCGCACCGTGGGCGTCCTGACCTAGACGATACCTACCTTGCCGAGGTCGGACGCTCGGCGGATGCTGCAGTCGAGAACCAGAACAAGCTGATAGAGTGGGGCTACGGAATCGTCACCGCAATTCTATTCGGAGCACTCGTTGCTCAGGGGTTGAATCTGGTCGTTGCGTGGCTTGCTGCAGCGCTCGTCACTTCGATGGTGCTCCCGTTCTTTACCATAGCGGTCGTTCAACACGCTCGAATCTATCGATACAACTACATCCGAGCACAGTTACTCAGACTCCGCTTCCGAAAGGAGGCGCCGACCGACAGTGAGATCGTGTGGCTAAGGGCGGTCATCGACCGTTGCGACGTAGCTGGCGAAAACGTTGCTTCTCGATGGAAGCTGGTCTCGAACGTCTTGAGATTGGGATACATCTACCTGATTGGTGCGTCAGTCGCGTTCTTCGTATGGGTGTCCATCGAGATCTTCCCTAAGTGGGTTGGAAACCAGTATTATGGTGCTTCGGACCTCGAGTTCTGGGCGATTTCCGTTCTCGTTGCCCTCCTTCTGGTAAGAGAGGTCCACTACCTCGCCACCACGCACCTTCTCGGCACTTCAGATGAGCTCCAGGCTCTGCTCACGCAAGGGGGTGCCGGGAAAACGCCCTAAGATTTCCGTTCCGTTCGTAGAATCTCCGTTGGATACTGACTACGCACTCAGTCCGCTCAAGGGCGTTACCAAGTTCAACGAGAAGCCCATCCCCGGTCGACTTGATCTCTCGTCCATGGTGCGAAGCGAGCACAGGGCGAATGAGTTCTTCTTGTTCGTTGCGCAGAGCCAACGTGCCCTCTTCGTCGACTCCCGCGGCCGCCGCCTAGGATGGACATACCCCGACCAGACCCCTATCATGCGATCGGTTCACGACTGGGTCGATTGAGCACCCGAACCCAGGAACAGCTCTGAGACCTATCAGCCGACCTCGGTCACGCTCCGGGTCCAGTCCCGGGTCCGGCCCGGGGGCCAGCCCCGGACCCGGGGCTGGGGCGGATCCTGAACTCGGCCCCCCTGGCTGACCCCAGGGCCTCTTCAGCGTTCGCCCACCACCGTCTAGCTCCCCGGGCGCGGGCACGCCCGCGGATGCGATCCTGACGGGCGGGTCGGCCCCAGAACTCGCCCCGGGCCCGAACCGACCCCCCGTTCAGCCCAAGCCCCACCCCAGCGCCCCGCCCCGTAGCCCCGCCGGTGTCGCGGCGCAGACGCGGGTCCAGCCGCGCCCGCGGACCCGGCCGGACGTGTCGGCCCCAAGGCCAACCCCTCGGTTCGGTTCCGCGCCCGACCCGAGCCTCCCCGTTCGGCTCATGGCCCACCTCAGCACCCCGTCCATCAGCCCCGACCTGGCGCGCGCGCGTGCGGTGCGCCGGGCCGACCACCCTGTAATCACCTCCCGTAATCACCCCTGTAATCGGGGGTGTCATCGCCCTGTCATCGACCCGTAATCGACCCGTCATCAACCGGTAATCAGATGACCCCCACCCAGCCTTCAGGGATGTCATCGGGCCGTGTCGAGTATGATTCGATGACTGGCTGAGTGCCCAGAGGAATAGCGGCCTACGGAAGGGGGGATTTACCTAGCTCGACGAGGCGTCGCAGTCGGGGTAGCACAGAGGCAGCCGGGTGACCAGCACTTCGCGTGCGGGTCCTTTGGTTTAGACCGACTCACTTCTGGCTGTTAAGGCAGTCAGTATGTGTCCAGCCCGCGAAAGCCCGTAACAGAACTTCACGATGCCTTGCATCTTTGATGAAGTCCACAGTGAAGTTCTTGCCGCACACTTTGCATGGCACGTATGCCTTCCCGAACCACGTGTTCATGCCTCGCTCGTAGCCGCGCTGCTCCGCATCCCGAATCAGCTGAACCAACTTCGGGTCACGAAGCATAGCACGGATGACCTCCCCGTATTGCCGCCCCGTCTTCACGTAGATTTCCTCAAAGCGTTCCTCGTCTCTGTCATTAAGCCTGAAGCTATGGACCTTTGACATAGATCATCTTCTTCCTAACGGTGTCTCTAGTGCGCATCAGACTGGATTCTCGACGGGCAGCGCCGTCAAGCCGCATCTGCCCTCACAGGAAGCCATCTTCGCCCGGTTCAGCGCTCTGATTAGCGCAAGGGCAAGAACCGCGTATTCACCATCGCTGGTAGTCATGGCGATCGCATCAACCAACTCGGAGAACTTTGGGGGAACGATGCGTCGGAGCTCTTCGGCGATCGCCGCACCGTCAACCCGGCCCATGCCTCGTAAGCGACATGGAACGATTTAATGAAAATCGGGTGTCATTTATGGAACAGGATACCTAGAAAGGGTTCAGCTTTACCCCGGGAACTCGAACCTGTTAGGCATAGGTAATGTCCACCTTGTTCCGAAATCATTATCATTAACAGCGATTCCCTGGTCTGTCCGCCATGCGTGTCGCCGCTCCCCTGTACGCGGATCGCGAGCAGGTCAGTCGATTGCTGGAGTGGGGACGGGGCACAATTTCGGACCCGAGAGTGATGAGGCGGGCTAGAATCGTTCTCGCGGCATTGGACGGGCGTACGAATCGCGACATTGCACGCCAAGAGGGATGCACCGAGAAGACAGTCCGGTTCTGGAGGATGCGGTTCGCGATAGGCGGCCTCGATGCGCTGCACTTCGAGACGCCTAGACCGGGACGCCCGCGTAGGTTCGACAAGAGTGAAGAGGCGACCATCGCCGGGCGAGCAAGCGAGGCCCTGGCAGCTGGAGCGTCCCTGCGCACGGCTGCACACGTTCTTGGGGTCCCGACCACGACGCTCTGGCGCGTAGTTCATAGGGGCGGTCACCAGGGAGGCTGGCGCCCTCGTCCCGTTGTAAACTACCTCGCTCTAACGATGGGGCTATCGAAGCGGCAAGCGGCGAGGAGATACGTTCGCGGTGTGATCACGCCAGCTACCACCGAGAAGGCACGGAGAGTGACATCCGCTAAGGGGCCTGGAACGACAATGAAAGGTGGGCGCCGAGGCGACCTCGGCCCGGTGGACTTTGCTAGCCGCAGGAGACCGGCTGAAGACCGCCGGAGGCGTCCGCAGCTGGCAACGGTGTCTCCGAAATAGAACGTATCCCTCTAAACTGAGGTGGCAGCCGAATCCGCTCGTATCTGGGCGCTTCGAGCGATAGCCCGGACCGAGTCTAAACTGGGCCGTAAAGGAGGGCAGGTCTCCGAGCAACCCACCAGCCGGAACGGGTTCCCCGGGCTGGCTCTAAACCCTACACGAGTTGAATCCGATTGGGCCTAACGTTCTTGTTGGATTATGGATTTCTAGAATCAAGCCGTCCGTCGCCGACCAACCATCAAGGGATTTGAGATTCATGGTCGCATCGGTATCCCTCACGGGGTCTTGATTTACCGGGCGGGGCGCGTTCCTCTAGCACGCCCTTAGGCCTACTGGGGCGCTCCCGACTCGCGTCCTCTTCCGCAGTTCCCGCCGTGCCGCGACTAGGACGGCTATGAACCCCAACGAAATGACCAGATGAGCGACCTCCCCTAAGGTCTGATCCCCGTGAATGTCCACAATACCTGTCGCTCGGTCGATGGGTGCTGCCCCCGCGGGCTGTGGCCTCGCTGGGCTTATTTCAAGTGGGTAGAGAGTAACGGTGCTGCCACGAGCGTCGATCGCGGTGAGTACAATCGTCTTGGCTGACGAGGGCTGGACATACCCGGCCGCGATGGACGGGAGCCACCCCGTCTCCGCGTAGTAGGTATTCACGGTGAAGCCATAGACCGCGCTCTTGTTCTGAAGAACGCTGAACACGATCTCGTTCAATCCTGATGTCGGCGTAAACGCGGTTCCTGCTATGCGGATGGGCGACGCAGTCTGAGTGTAGTTGAACAGCATCACGCTCCACACGAGGCCCGCCGGGAATCCTACCAACCGGAACGTGATTCTCTCGTACACGGGCAGGAACACAAGATTGGCGGTGTGGGTGTTGACCCCACTCCCGATGGCGATGGTGCCCGAGGCCAGCTTAGTCCAGTTAGCCCCCGGGGCGGAACACTTGGTTGGTCCCTCTCCCGCCGATTTACAGATACTGTAACCAATCGGGACGGCGATTGAGTATCTCCAGAGCCCCGGGGCTATACCTGTCGTGGAAATGGAGGTCGGAGTCGAGCTGAGAGTAGGGCTTAGCGCACATCCCTTGAACGACGGTGGTCCCCGCCCGCCGAGCGCAGACGTTAGCGTAAGACACCAGCCCTCCGCGCTGAAGGAAGTAACGTTTAGGCCCGTCTCAGTAAATGTGGCGTTGCCGACGGGGAGGAACGTCAGCACTACCGTTATCAGAGTCGTGGATACTGTCAGCGGCGAGGACGCGCTCGCAGAGGAGAAGGCGTACCACATCCCGGGCGCTTGGCTCACTACGCTAGAACTGAACTGATCCTTCCCAGATGGAAGGCTCAGGTTCAGCTCAAGGCCCTCGCCCGGGTGTCCAAGCGGTGAGACTACGGCGGTGTTGTACACCCCGCCAGCCGCGTACCGAGGCCCCGAGACAGTCCAGGTCGCCCCGGACGGGAGCCCTCGCTCCTTGAAAACGACCTTATGACCAATGGGCACGAATGACAGAACCACCGAGGCGGGCGCCCCGTCTACGACGATCTGGTTTCCTGGGTTGGTCGCGTGATAACCAGGGACCGTTCCCACGGAGTAAGGGTAGCTGCCGTTTGGCTCGCTGAAAGCCAGCGTCGTCCCCGTCGAGGAGGCGGTGTTTCCGCCGAGTACTACGGACCAAGGCGTGTTTGGGGTCAGACCTAGCTCGGAGAAGGTGACGGGGTATTCGACGAACGGGAGGAGGGCTGTTGTACCGACCGCCCCAGTACCATAAGCCTCGATTTCAATCTGGCTCGTTCCGTTGGCCTGGGGCGCGGTGAAGGAAAGCTCGAATGGCCCTAGCGGAACACTGGTTCGAAGGACAGCGTCCCAATCCAGCGAGATCTGCAGCACGACCGAGCCTGTCTGGGTCACTCCGGAACTCTGCCCCGAGACCGTCACGGTACCGTTGACCTCGGTCATGACAATCCCGGCGAGCCCCAGGGCGTTCGTCAGTGTCGCATTCAGATCTTGAGCTGCCCCACTGAAGCTCGCCATTACTCCTGCTGCAATCGAACCTACGGTAACGAACCCCGCTGCCCCCGAAGAAGTCCCGTTGAGGCCGCCATACACCGTGAGTCCGTACGGCACCGAGACACTAAGTGTCGGCCCCACGGCGTCAAGCGATACCTGGGCGCCTGCAGACGGGGCGACGATGACGTCAGTGTAGTTATCGGTCGAAACCGGGAGTCCGTAGCCACTCGCGTTACCCGACTCAATAACAAACCCGGCGCCATCGACTTCCCAGTCCATCTGTCCAGTTGACAGATTTAGGCCCACGGGCGAACCGGTGGGCCCCTGCGATGAGAGTACGACTGATGGCTGGATGGTGTCCCCTGCAGGGTCGACGATGGTCGTGATTACGTCAACGACCTGCGTGAATGCGTTGTTGGGAATTGCGATGTCCAGCGTCACGTCCACCGCGGTTAGGACATACTGCGCGAGATGCACAACGTCGCCCGGTACGTCTTCAGGCTCCCCGCAGAACCCGATGGTGTCCAGTATCATGTCAACCTGGTATTCGTGGAGTTTGTCGAGGGCCCCAAGGCTCCCCGAGAGCGCGGTAAGGAGCTTTGACAGGTCATCAAGCGAGAAGCTGACTACAGGGGTGAAGGTCCCTGACGAGCCGACAGGCTCCAGGATACCAGCTCCGACGTTGATCTGCTTATCAATGTCGGCGACGAGTGTCGCCACGGTGGAGAGGGCGTCGGAACCTTTGAGGAGATCTGCCCCCAGGGTTGCGACAGTCTGAGCTACAGTGGCGAGCGTATCGAAGAGTGACGGCTGATACCCCTTACCTTCGAAATAGCCGAACAAGTCCAACGAAAGTGATTGGTCCAGGAACGAATGTATGTCGGGCAGGAGGTTCAGGGGGCCAAACACGTAAGCAAACGTATCGTTGTAGGCTTGATTCAACAGCTGTATCAGCGGCACGAGACCGCCGAGGGAACCGCCTACAGAGACCTGAAGCGTAAGAACGGCGAAGGCAACGGAAGTGTCGGTTGAGCTCAGGGTCACCCCGAAGTAGTGTGCGATGTCAGCGGTGTAGGTTGGAATCGACACCCCGGTCGCCGGGAGGAGGATCGCGGTGTTGATTGCCACAGTGATCTGGCTCGAGGAGAACAGCCCCGTTGGAACGGTCAAAGTGATGGTGGGGCTCCAACGGGGGCCGGCGAAATTCGGGTCGGTCGACCACTGCGTCGACCCGCTACTGACGGTGAGCGTGAACGAACCGGTCGCGCTGGGGCTGTACGAGTTGGAAACGGTGACCGTGATCGCGTACTGGTTGCCCGCGGCGCTTGAGGACGGAGTACAGCCCCAGCTCGCGACGCTCCCCGGGTTGGAGCAGCCGGGTGGGAAAGCGCTGCCGCCCCAGTTGTAGGTCAGCGTGCCGGTCCCCGTGGCGGTCACGCTGATCGTTGTTTGGGTGCCCATCGGTACGGGGTTCAGATTGGCCGACGGCCCCGATACGATCGTGGGGGACTGCCCCGAGACCGTGAGCGTGAAGCTAAACTGTTGGGTGGTGGCACCGGTGGCAGTGAACGTGAACGTGAATACGTACTGGCCCGGATTGGTACTCGTAGTCGGAACGAAACTTACCTTCCAGTTGTAGTTGGGGGTCCCAGAGCAGCTCTCGGGGTAGTTGACGTTGCCCGGGTAGTTGCTGGGCACGGTCACGGCGCAGGAAACCGGCTCAGCGGTCCCAGATGTGACGGTGGTCGTACCGGTGAGCGAAAACGATCCCGTCTGAGACGCAGAACCAGATGTGGATGAGGGCGATACTGAAAACTCAAACTCCTCCGGGATGCTCACGGTGTTCGAGAACTGGCTGTCGAGAAAGCTGGTCGGACAAGCGGAGTTCCCCTCCGATGACAGACTGTGGCAACCGATCCAATAGTTTACGTAGTAACTTGCAGACTCCGAGGCGAGGTTTACGCCTGTGTCCGTGTACGAAGTCGTCCCTCCGTTGCCGAACGTTTCGATGTTTGAGTAGCTGCCACCGCTCAGGGAGCGGTACAGCTGGTACTCGGTGAAGTAGAGGTTTCCTCCGAGTTCCTCAGGATTGTTCCAGCTCAGAGTGATCGAAGTCGGACTGTTGACCGTGTAGCTGAGAGTCGGAACAGGCGTCGAGGGGATGAACACGGAGTTCGAGTCCTGACTCCCGAGGCAGTCCGTGTCAGTAACCATGACGTAGTGTCCTCCACCGATGTTCGCGTCATCCTCAGTGGTCGCTGAATTGGTCCAAGACTCGTACTCGGACCAAGGTCCAGAACTCGAGGACCCGTAGTACAAGGTGTAGCTTTCATAGCAGGCATCTTTCGTGCCTGGAGCCCAGGAGACACTTGCGTAGTGCCAGTCGTAGCCCGAAAGCACGAGGTTCAGCTGAGTGGCCGATGTTTGCGCCCCAGACGATGCGGTCTGGGAAGCGCGGCCAACGGAGGGCAGGACACCAGACGCGACCATCAGGACCGCCGTCATCATGGCGACCAGAACGCTCCAGATTGCGTTGCGTTTCCTGTGCATCTACCCCACCTTGAAACAGAGCGGTGCATGCTTTCCTAGCGTATAAGCCACAGCGAATTTGGCCCAGTTTCCTCCCTTGGGGTCAAGGGGGCTGCACCGCCTGATCAGATGGTGGCCCTCGGATGAAACGATGCGCCGGTTGGGTGCCGGATTCGGCCTATCGGGGTGTTCAATTCATGTCAACCCGCCCATCCTTGCTTCGGCTGGAGCTGCAGCCTCATCGTACCTTGGCAAGGCCTACCGGTTCGCAGTCTACTGGAGCCGGAGAGATTGAGGTACAACCTGTGCCTCTTCCCCCATAAGGTCGGGCATCTTCTAGCGTCCCATGCAGATGCGCACGACGGTGCCCCACTGGGGGGTGGGACGAGCCGGTCCAGTAGTCGTCCGCGGTGGCCATGTTACCAGCCCACTCGACGGGAGGTTTCCAACTCTCGTGTCAGCCTCAGAGGGTAGTCCGGCGGGATAGAGAGTGGCCAGAATTGGCTGAGGACCTTGGGGGCAAGACTAAGCGGTTGGCGGAGCCAAGAGAGCTGGGTCAAAACCCCCGGCGGGTTGAACCCGACTGGGCCCCCCCTGCTGACCGCAGGCCGATGAACTCTCCGCGACAAACCTCCTGACTCTCTCGACCCCGAGAACGTATCCCTTTCGAACAGAAGTTCGGCCGAATCCGCTCGGGGCTACTCAGGGAACGGTGCATCCCCCGCCGGCTCTCGCAGGGCACGGGTGGGACCTGCTCGGCGACCGCGGGCCGACCTCGGAGTCCCGGCGACTCTCGCACCGCAACTCTCGGCCACGACTTGCCCTCGAGGCGCTCCCCCGATGGCCCGTGGAGGTCCGTCTCGGCGACGAAGCGGTCGGCGAGCTCGACCCCTACGGCCCACTCCACATAGCCCTGAGCGTTCGAGCCTCAAGAGACCGTGACCTTCGGCTTAACTACCAGCGGTGCGCAATACGCCCCGATGGCGGGCGCGGTGGCCTCCGAAGTCCAGAAATCGCGCGTCCTCGTGGATGCGGAGCGGTGCAAGGGCTGCGACCTCTGCGTGGTGGCGTGCCCTCAGGGGAACCTCCGCCTCGCCGATTCCCGGAACCGGAGCGGCTACCATCCGGCCGTGTTCAGCTATCACGGGGTCAAGGGCGAGTGCACGGCCTGCGGTATCTGTTACTGGGTCTGCCCTGACTTCGCGATCACCGAGGTGTCGAGGTGGAAGGCATGACCGCGGCGCGCGAGTTCCTCCGGGGAAACGAGGCGCTGGCCTACGGGGCCCTCAAGACGGGGCTCAATGCCTTCTTCGGGTACCCCATCACGCCCTCGAGCGAGATCCCGGAGACGCTGGCGAACGAGTTCGGGAACCCGAAGTACCCAGGGTTCAAGGTCTTCCTCCAGGCCTCCAGCGAGCTGGAGGCCATCAACATGGTCATCGGGGCGGCCTCGACCGGGGCGAAGGCGATGGCCGCCACCTCCGGCCCCGGGTTCAGCCTCAAGCAGGAGGGGATCTCCTACGCCGCGGCGATGGAGCTGCCGATGCTCATCGTCGACGTGAACCGCGGCGGGCCCGGCCTCGGAAACCTCGGGCCCGAGCAGACGGACTACTTCCAGGCGACCCGGGGAGGGGGGCACGGCGGGTACCGGAGCATCGTCCTCGCCCCGAGCTCCGTGCCGGACATGGCGTCCTTCCCCTCGCTCGCCTTCTCCCTCGGGTTCAAGTACCGAAACCCGGTGATCATCCTCGCCGACGCCTTCCTCGGCCAGCTCAAGGAGGACCTCATGTTCCCCGATGTCCCGGCCCAGGAGTTCGATACCTCGTGGGCGACCACGGGGGCCCGGGGCCCCGAGCGGCACATCCTTTCCTCCATGCATCTCGAGCTTCCCGACCTGAACCGCCACTCCGAGCATCTCCGGTCCAAGTTCGAGGAGATCGAACGCCGCGAGCAGCGGTCGGAGAAGTACCATACCGACGACGCGGACGTCATCATCGTCGCCTTCGGGATCTGCGCGCGCCTTTCCCAGCGGGCGGTCATCATGCTCCGCGCGAAGGGGATCCGAGCCGGCCTCCTCCGACCGATCACGCTCTCCCCCTTTCCGAAAGGGGAGATCGCTGCGCTCGTCGGGCGAGGGGTCCATAACTTCCTCGTCGTCGAGCTCAACACGGGCCAGATGCTGGAGGACGTACGGCTCGCGACCGGGGGCCGGGCCCGGCTCGACTCGGTGCAGAAGGTGGGAGGTCTGTTGCCGTCGCCCTTGGACATCGTTCGCCAGGTGGAGGTGATGTCTCGATGAGCGCCGCCGAAGGACACTTCGAGGTCAAGCTCGGCCCGCTGCCCACGCTCACCGGCAAGCCCACGCACTACTGCGCCGGTTGCGAGCACGGGACCTTGACGCGGCTCATCGCGGTTGCGCTCCATGAGCTCGGGGTGAGGGAGCGCACCGTGCTCGTCGACTCGGTCGGTTGCAGCGTCCTCGCTCACGAGTATCTGAACGTCGATGCCGTCCAGTCCCCCCATGGGCGGGCCC
>Ga0326728_10003571_pt1 | contig 47885 bp, 40 predicted proteins | sample MB3enrmetagenome_FD_207602 | JGI IMG/M metagenome (GOLD analysis project Ga0326728, IMG submission 207602) | Lab enriched peat soil microbial communities from McLean, Ithaca, NY, United States - MB31MN | ecosystem: Environmental > Terrestrial > Soil > Wetlands > Peat | place: USA: New York...
TCAGCCGCCCGTACTGAAGCGGCGCGACTAGGCGCAATCGATTCCACCCCAGGATAAAAGGCGTCCGGATTACCGGGCGCCTTTTGCTTTTGGTGCGTGCCGTGGCGCGAGCGGAAACACTTTCGCACCCGCGCGGGGGGAGATTCAGGATTTTGGCGATGAAATTTGGGAATCAGGTATGGCTGGGGGAATTGAAGATGACGCCCAGTTTGCGCAGCTCGTCGTTGTAGTATTTCCGGTAGAGGATCTCCCACTCCCCCGTGCCTTCGGGGATGGTGCGTTTCTGCGAAGCGATCCGGGCTTTGACGACTTCGTCGACCTTTTCTTCCTCGTGCATCAACTCCGTCAGAATCTTGACGGTTTCCTGCCGAATGGTGTTGGGCTCTTCAAAAATTTCCACTTCGTCCAAGGCTTCAATCGCCCCCATAATTCGATGCGAGACTTGGATGATCTTTTCGTGGCTCAATTTCATCGGCTCAAAACACCGCCCGTTCAGAGGATGATTTTACGTTCCCGCACAAGCTGTTTCTTGATGATTTTAAACGCCTCTTCGAAGGTGGCGCCCAACTCTTTCATCTGGTCGCCGTGCTGCTCAAGGATCTTTCGCACCTCTTCATTAATACGGTCCTCGATACTAAACTCATCGAGCATAACCTCATACATGACTTCGGTGACGTACTCAGGCTGGTCGTATTGGATGAGCCCGGCCTTGGTGAGGCGTTTCAAAACCTGTTTGGCCATGTAGGCCACGTACTCTCGGGGAAACTGCATAGTTGGGTCTGTGTCTTCCTTGACGATCTGAGACAGCTAGTGTATATTCCGTAGGATGGAAGTGTCAAGGTTCGTGTGCCCGGGGGACGAAATAGTTTAGCCCCGCTCGAAGGGAAGCCGGGCGGTTAGCTCAGTTGGTCAGAGCGTCTGCCTTACAAGCAGAAGGTCATCCGTTCGAGCCGGATACCGCCCACCAGTCGATTGAGTCATTGGGTCATTTGGCCATTGATTCATTGAAAGGCGAATCCACTTTACCCGGGGGTTGCGAGCCCGGGAGGCAGTTCCAGGTTCTTCGATGAGTCAATGAAGCAATGACTCAAGCGATTAGTTTTTCCGGGGACGTAGTTCAGCTGGTTAGAACGCATGCCTGTCACGCATGAGGTCGCGGGTTCGAGTCCCGTCGTCCCCGCCAGCGTTTTCAAGAGGTTGGCAAGGATAGAGCATTTCTAAAAAGTACCAGATCGTACCACATTCACATCTTCCATAGCGCGTTCACCACTTTCGATGCCGCTTCCCTGTGGTTCGCCAAAACTCTGGCCGACTTCAAATTCAATAACATAGTTGCCGCCCTTCCGCCACTGTTCTGCTATAACTCCTGGCCATGTTTCGATTCATTGTCCTGTGCCTGGGAGCGTTTGTTCGCCTCGTGCGGGCGCGTCGGAGCCTCCTCCTCGAGAATCTCGCGCTACGCCAACAACTCGCTGTGCTGAAGCGTCGCCACCCGAAGCCAAGAATAGGCCGACTCGACAAGCTCTTCTGGGTTGCCGTCCGTCGGTTCTGGTCAGGATGGAAACAATCGCTGATCGTGGTTACACCCGAGACTGTAGTCCGGTGGCACCGGGCCGGTTTCCGCTTGTACTGGCGGCTGATCTCCAGGGCCAGGACGCAGGTGGGGAGAAGATCGACGTCGAAGGATGTTCGGGAATTGATCTTCCAGATGGTTGCTGAGAATCCGACCTGGGGAGCACCGCGGATACATGGCGAACTCCTCATGCTCGGTTTTGATCTCTCCGAGAGAACAATTTCACGCTGGATGAAACGAGCTCCGAGGGATCCCGAACCGGCCCAACGCTGGCTCGCCTTTCTTCGCAATCACCGGGAAGCCATCGCGGCGATGGATTTCTTCGCGGTCCCCACGTTCACCTTCGGCGCACTCTATGGCTTCTTTGTAATCAGCCATGGCCGCCGGCGGATTCTGCACTTCAACGTCACGCAGCACCCGACGAGTAGCTGGATCATCCAGCAGCTAAGGGAAGCATTCCCATTCGAGTCGGCGTCCAGATTTCTCATCTTCGACCGGGATGCGAAATACGGGTGGGAGGTCCCGGTGGCCGTTCGATCCCTGAAGATGAGCCCCGTACGAACCTCCTTCGAGAGTCCCTGGCAAAACGGTGTGGCGGAGCGTTGGGTCGAAAGTTGCCGACGAGACTTGCTGGATCATATTATCGTGGTGAATGAACGCCATCTGAAGCGGCTGCTCTCCGATTACGTCCGTTACTATCACGCGGACCGCACGCATCTTGGACTCGGGAAGGGAACGCCGAACTGTAGAACTCCATCCAGAAGTTCAGGTCGCGTCCTGTCTCAGAAGCGACTCGGCGGGTTGCATCATCGTTACGATCGGGGTGCCTGACCCGGACCAACTTTTCAGCCGTCCTTAATATATACACGCTGCGGGCGCGTGCACCCTGGTTCCCCCGCCGAGAGACCTTCGCACTCCTCAACGCAAACCTTGACCGAGTTCAGGCTCCGTTTTCTCGCTGAGACCAGGACGAATCGCGCCAGGTTTCATCGCGGATGAGGTTTTGGCGAACTACAAGGCGCCCGAAGCAACGAGTAACAGGACCCAGTCGCCGTCGCCATCGTGGTTGTTCCCGGGCGGCGTGAACTGCCGCGTCCCAGTGTTCGCGAAAGGGCCTCCAGGAATTGTTGCGTAAGCTCCGTTCGTGGGGTCAAACCACTTGGCGTTTGCCGACGCTTTCAAACTCGCCATGTTGACGGTGATCTCCCGGACGGTGGGCATGTAGGCGACTACAAAAGAGCCGTCAGGCGTCTTGGAGGCAGTGCAATAATCGCTTTTGCTGACGCGGATTTGGAGGTCCCCAAGAGTTCCAAAGCCGGCGGTGACTACCGTATGGTCCTGGTCCGGAACCAGATCCTGCCACGGCAGGGAAGAGAAAAATCCGTTCCAAATCATTAACTGCGTCACTCCGACGGTGTCAAGATGGAACTTCCATCCGGATATGAACGGCCAAATATAGGCGTTGCCGTAGAGCTGCCCTGTACCCCCGCTCAGCATTGTCCAGTACTCTTGGCGTCGAAGCACCGAGGGCGTTCCGTAATCCGGCGGCTTACCGACATTCTCTAAATCATAGTGCCCCTCAACCAGGTAGGTCGGCGCGATAGGCGTCTGATTGTAGCTGTGCAACATCTGGAGATAGGTTGGCGAGTACGTATAAGTACTGTTGAAAGAAACTATCGGCACCCATGTCGGATCATCGAATGAGGAGCTTGTAAAAATGTTCAGCTCAACGGTTTGAAGGTGTCTTGGGTCAGCGGACTTGATGCCATTCGCTACGGCTCGAACCACTGCGTCATCGCCAGGGTTTTGCCAGCTATTAAAATCATCGCCGTCCAACCAGACGATGTTGTCGAAGCGCTTGTAGCGGTTGCCCAGATACTGGCCGTAGACGCCAGCGGCTGTCGGGCCATTGTTGCGCAGCGTCGGGAGCCACTGGAGGGTATCGATGGGATCAAGGAAAACCACCATGCCATGATTTGCTGCCAGCGTGATGATCTGGTCGACACGAGCAAAGTATGCTTCGTTGGGCTTGGTGAGATCATAATGGGCGGCATCTACCCCGCCGGAAATGTACCCTGTGAAGGGACGAATGCCGTCATAGGTGCTGCCGTCATCCCGGCTGTCCGGATAGGAGGGGCTGGCAACAAGCGCGTTAATCCACATGGCATTGAATCCGTGCGCCTGGCGATCATCGAAATAGGTCGCGGCGTCCGCGGTGGAGATCATCGCCATCAGGGCATGGGGACCATCACCGGCAATCAGGAAGGGGGTGTTGTTCTGGTCGATCAGGTAGCGTCCGTTGGCGCTGACCTTGAGCGGATAAGCAGGAGAGCTTACGCCGGGACCTTTGGGCGCCACCGCCACTTGCGCCCTAGCCCCAACAGACGCCAGCAACGTGAGCGCCAGGAGCAGCGCCGGTAGTTTTCGGTTGGGATAATTCGGGAGGGTTATAGTCTTCATTTTGCTTTTTTCACCCCGTTCCTCAGGCGCAAATGGGACCCCTCCTCCATCGGCTGGCCAAAAATGTGACTTGCTGCAATCCCGCGCACCAAATGCCGCGGGAGAATGGGGGCATCTCCGGCCAACTCTCTACTGTCCCATTACTCAGCGCTTGACACCCGCCCAGATCCTAGGGGGTGGAACCCGAAGCAACGAGTAACAAGACCCAGTCGCCGTCGCCATCGTGGTTGTTCCCGGGCGGGGTGAATTGCCGCGTCCCCGTGTTCGCGAAGGGGCCTCCAGGAATTGTTGTGTAAGCTCCGTTCGTGGGGTCAAACCACTTGGCTCTTGCCGGCGCTTTCAAACTCGCCATGTTGACGGTGATCTCCCGGACGGTGGGCATGTAGGCAATTACGAACGAGCCGTCCGGCGTTTTGGAGGCAGTGCAATAGTCGCTTTTGCTGACCCGGGTTTGAAGGTCCCCGAACGTTCCCAGCCCAGCCGTGACTGCCTTATGATCTTGGTCGGGAACCAGATCCTGCCACGGCAAAGAAGAGAAAAATCCCTTCCAGATCGTAAGCTGCGTCACCCCGACCGTATCGAGATGGGATTCCCAGCCGGATACAAAACTCCAGGTGTATTTGTTGCCATAAAACTGCCCTATCCCCCCGCTCAGCATCATCCAGTATTCTTCGCGCCTCAGCACCGACGGAGTTCCAAAATCCGGCGGCTTGCCGACATCCTCCCAATCATAATGCGCCTCGACCAGGTAGTCTGGCGTCACCGGCTTCTGATTGTAACTGTGCAACATCTGAATATAGGTTGGCGAGTAGGTGTAGGTACTGTTGAGAGAAATGAGTGGCACCCAGGTGGGATCATCGAGGGAAGAGCTGGTAAACACGTTGAGCTCGACCGTCTGCAGGTGCCCGGGGTCCGTGGATTTAATTCCTTTGGCCACGGCTTGAACCAGGGCATCATCGGTAGGATCCTTCCAGCTATTGAAATCATTGCCGTTCAGCCAGGCGACGTTGCGAAAACCCTTGTAGCGGCGGCCGAGATACTGACCATAGGCATAAGCGGCAGTGAGTCCGTTATGGCGCAGCGTGGGGAGCCATCCGATCGTCTCGATGGGATCAATGAAGACCAATATGCCGTGTTTTGCCCCGAGCGTGACGATATGGTCGAGACGGGTGAAGTAGGCCTCATTAGGCTTGGTGAGATCATAGTATGTGTAATCGGTTCCGCCGGAAATGAACCCGGTGAAGGGACGAATACCGTCAACCGTGCTGGCGTCCGTCTTACCGGGGAAGTCGTGGCCGGCACAAGCCACGTCGATCCATCCCATAGTATTGAATCCGTGCGCCTGCCGGTCGGCAAAGTAACGATCGGCTTCGGCTTCGGTCAAGCGCCCCATTAACCCTTGGGGAGTATCACCGACGATCAGGAACGGGGTATTGTTCTGGTCAACGAGATAGCGTCCGTTGGCGCTGACCTTGAGCGGATAGGCAGGAGAACTGGCGCCGTGAACCGCGGGCAGCGCCGCGGCCACTTGCGCCCTCGCCCCAACCGGCAGGAACGTGAGCGCCATGAGCAGGGCAGGTAGTTTTAGATTTGAATAATTCGGGAGGGTAATAGTTTTCATTTTGTTTTTGTTGTCCCAAGGTGTGGTCGATCACACTCCCATCTTCCGAGAAAGATGGGAGTGTGACGCATACCAGCTCAGAATTCCAGCCGGAACGTTGCCTGTCCCTGCCGGTTACTGATTTGTGAGCTCAAGTTGGTAATCTGTCCAAATGTCGAATCGAGGGAATTATTATCAGGACCTTGAAGTTGCGTTCGGTTAAAAGCATTGAAATAATCGAGGCGTATAGTGGCTCGCACTCGTTCTGTAATATGAAAGTACTTCATGGCAGCGAAATTCTCATCCCTCAAAGGCGGAGTTCGCAAGGCTGCATAGGCACGCACCGAATCGCCGAGTCCCCAAGGCCCGGTGTTTACGAAGGCATTCGTGGTGAATTGTACTGGCGGCATCGCCGTTGTGCCCCCTAATAAGTAGGGTTCCGACAATTTGTAATTAAACGTTTGTAGCTTCACGCCGGGGACAATGTCCGGGCGGTCAAAGCTATTCACCAGCAGCGGATTGTAGTCGTTGTAAGCTCCAAAGGGAAAGCCGCCGGCATAAGTGAAGATTCCGCTGAACTGCCAATCACCCACCAGTTTCGACAATAGACCCTTGGAATTCAGAAATTTTTTCCCCTTGCCGATGGGTAGCTCATAGGTTGCCACGACATGTGTATTGTATAACTGGTCGATATAGGAAGGCACGTATTCCGGCCCCGGGTTAAATGCATTCATCCCGTTGGGTGACCAAGGCCCAGATCCGACCGCAGTATTGGCATCGAGTCTTGATATCGTAAGGTCGGCCAGATAGCTTAAGCCGTTGGAAAAGCGCTTCTCTGCCTGAGCCTGCAACGCATTGTACAGGGCTTTTCCATCCATTTCATAGACAGGAAAGTAGCCGGCGAATTGAGGGAACGGGGTCAGGGCCTGTTCCACAATCGCCGAAGCACCAAACTGCTGGACAAAATCTGGATAGGGAACCTTGATACCGGCAGCAACGGCATCCGGAGAAGTCACCAGTTCGCCCAATAGACTTCCGTACTGGAGGACGGACGGGACGGGCTGGTTGTTCAGTGCTAAAGTAGTCGGAAGATGAACCGCGTGGTTGCCAACATACGACACCGTCAGGAACATGTTCCAGGGAAGCTCTCTCTGGACTCCGAAATTCCACGCTTGATCGTATGGCGCCGTGCCAGCCTTATTGGGAGGGAAATCGAATATGACGCCCCCATTCCCGATCGATTGGTTAAAGGGAGTTGACTGTGGCAATGGCATTGGACTTGTATCCCAACTTCCGTAACCTGGAACATTGGTACCGGTTGCGGCGCGGATATATTCGCCGTTCAGGAGGGGTGACATAAAAGAAGCGCTAAAGGAAGTCCCATATTCATATGCGCCACCATCCAAAAAGGTTATGTAGAAACCAGACCGGATCACCGTCTTATCACTCACCTTGTAGGCGAAGCCCACCCTGGGCTGAAAGTTCTTCCAGTGAATGGCCGCGCGGGTGATTCCGGCGCATCCCGCGCAATCGCCGAATTTGGTGGCAGCGCCCGGCAGGCCGCCGGCACCGGGGTTGGGCTCGGTACGATTCACGAAAATGATATTGTTATGGTTTTCCGTAAATGGAACCAAGATGTCATACCGTATGCCAAGATTAAGAGTTAAGCGTTTATTAACCCTATAATTGTCCTGGATGTAGGGAGCAAACGCTTTGTTTCGCATGTATAGCTTACCGGCGGACTGGCGTTCGCCGGAATCTACGTTGCCCAGAAGAAAACTTGCAAAGGAGCTGCCGTACATACCAAAATTTGGATCGTTGGAATTTGGAGTGGATGTTGACCGCTGGCTAAAATCGAACGTACCACTGCAAAACACGCAGGCGATAATGTCCTGGTAAGTGCGCCGGACCTCTCCCCCAAAGTTGAAGCTGTTGCGTCCTTTGGTCCATAGCCAGTTGTTCACGAACACGATGCCTAATCTGCGGTTATCTTCTACGGTAAGTCCGCCCGAACAGCATTCCAAATAAGAGCCCCCGTTGACCCCCCAAGCTGTTGGCGCATTTTGGCCATCGAAGGTGACCAGTGGGAATGTGGTGCCGGCAACCACGCCGGGGAAGTGGACGTTCAGGTTGGCATTGTTCTGGTCAGTGGTGTATCCAATCCAATTTGCACCGGCTGTCACCATCAGGGTCGGGGATACGGTTTTCGTATAATTCAGCACAAACCCGTTAGCAAGCTGAACGTTATTGATGCCGCTTTGCAACTCATTGCTGAAGGGCACGATGGGAGCCGACGTCAAGGAAGGCTCCGTCACGGAGTCCCGCCATTCGCTGAAATGGATACTTTGGAGTGAACTCAGATTGTGGTCGATGGTGTAGGCCCACACATGCTGGTCAATGGCTATCGAAGAAAAGGCTGGAGACTCATTACTCTCCAGGCCAGAAACCAGACCGGCCCGGTTCGGGTTCGGAATGTTCGGCAAAATGGAATTGGCAAGAGCACTGAAGCGGGTTTGAGGAATCTTATTGTTCGGAAAAGGCTGGCCGGTTAGGGGATCATAGATGGGGATCACCGCACCGCTGGAATTCACAAAATTGCTAAAATCACCCTCCTTCATAGCCGCGCTCGGTACGGTTCCAACCGCGCTCTGAGCCAGGTTCTGCTTAAACATGTCCAAACTGAAATGGAAAAACGTGCGATTCTTGCCGTTGTAGACCTTGGGGATAATCACCGGTCCACCGACCGTGAAACCATAATTATTTTGCTGGTCCACGGGAATAATGGGTTGTCCGCTGGCATTGAAGCGCGTGGGGAAGAATCCCACGGAATCGAACCACTGATTACGCAATATATCGAAACCATCTCCGTGAAACTTGTTGGTGCCCGAAGCCATACTGAAGCTGACGGCGCCTTGCCCCACCCCAAATTGCGCATCGAAGGTGGAGCTATTGACACGGAACTCGGTCACCGCTTCATAGGGCGGATTAATATACGTTTGGTTGCCCGCGAAATCCACAAACGCCACGGGAATGCCATTGAATTGAACTGCATTTTCGAAAGTGACGCCACCATTAACGGTATGGGAGCCGGCACTCCCCTCCACGCCCGGCGCAAGATACATGAACGAGTCGATCTGCCGGGCCAAGCTACTGATTTCAATTGGAGCTGTCTGGACCAACTCAGGCTCGAGGGTTGTGCCGATCACCGGCGACGTGGTCTCCAACGCGATTATCGATGCTTTTACCTCCACAGCCTCGGTCACAGAGCCCAGCACCATCTGGAGGCTAACCGTCGACATCCTGGCGACTTCAACTGTTACATCCGTCTGCATTTTCTTGAATCCCGTTACCTCTGCCACGACGGAATAGTGTCCAGGGATTAATCCGACGATGGTAAAAGTGCCTTCCGAAGAAGTTATGGCTGACGATACAACGCCGGTAGCCATATCGGTAACAGTTACATGCGCCCCGGCAATGATCGCTCCACTTGAATCCGTGATCGTGCCGTTGATGCCGGTTACTGTCTGAGCATTCAGTCGAACGCCCGAGAAGAACACGACAACAGAAAACACGAGCACGGGCAGAGATGCCATGGTTAACCAACGCTTGAAACTCATCTTGAAACAGCCTGATCCCCGAATCATGGTGTCACCCTCCCAAATTGATGTCGGACATCCAGATAAGCGGCACACCCTGGGCGCCCTAATGACAGCAAGTAATAATCTGCGCTATGTTGTGCGAACCTCGGGTCGTGTGCGGCGTGAATACACCTGCCCCGAAACGCCTCAGGAAACTGCTAGCCAGGCCCCACTTTGCGCTGCATTCATTCGTGACGTGTAGCAGTGGGGGCTATGAATATCAGCTAGCTCTTCATGCCATCTATGCAAGATCTCAACCACCTCTTACCCGACGCCATGCCCGGCGAAGACCAGGCCAAATTAATCAGTAGTGTGTCTTGAGTTTAGGAACCAGGGGGCACAAAGTCTATCAGGTTTCCCACAATTCTTTGTTCTAAAACTACGATTGCAAATCCGCGATAGCGCCCGCGGAGCCCACCCCATTTTCGGAAGTGACCCCCGATGATTCCGTCGGGAAAGGGAACGACAGGGAGCAGTCCCGCCGGTTCTGCCCGCCGGAACTGGGCGATTGCAGGGGTACTTTCACGGTGCCCTCACGTGCGCTTGATGCGCAAAGCTATATCCAGAGTGTAAGTGGGCGTGGTGAAGGTTCTCGCGCCCCCCTGGTGCGTCACGTTTTCGGAGCGAATCAAGGATCCTGTGGCCGGATCAACCCAATCCATTTTATAGGTTCCTGCCGGCAGATCGAGGAGCAAATCTTCGCTATACGTTCCTGGGGAAGCCACGTAGCTTCCCCCGCTTCCCACTTCGCTATGATGGAGGTACAAGGCATATTGCCGCCCTGGTTCGCTGATGGCCCGCCAGTGCGCGCCCGCGGGAAGTTCGTTCCTCACCAATTGCTTGTCCTGGCGCATTTTGACGAATTCGAAACTGTACAGGAATTCTTTCAGACGCTGAAGCGCGCTCAGGAGTTGGGCATTGTCCGCCGTTTTTCCCGCAGGGTTGGCGGGATTAAATAGGCCGTTCAATTGATTGAAACTCGCGCCGCCTCCCACCATAAACTCCCAGGCTTCGACGCGGGAGTCCGCGATCTTGTCTCCCTTATACCCAAGTGGATAATAGTCGGTCTCGTTTTCCTCAATGGGCTTGTTGTGAAAGTACTCGTAGTCAAGGCCCTTCAATCCCCCCATCTCCCGGTCCCATGAGTCATAAAGATACTGAGTGATCACCACTGAAACACCAGGGTTGCCGGCGAGGTCGATAGGGCCTCCTGCCGGACCCTGGACTTCCTGGCCAATCAGATGCTGCTTGGGCAAACCAATTTCGGTATTCCTGATAACGTCCACAAAATGGACGACCCACGGAGCGGCCTCCGAGATGGACGTAAAGAGCGCCGGCTCATCACAGATCTCCAGGATGACGTTGTCGAAACCGTTTGCCTCCTGAACGATTTTTCGAACGTAATCATCCTGCCGGGCTACCAGGTCGGGGTGTTTCATCGTCTGGGCATCCAGAAATTCACACTGGCCGACTCCCTGAATGTTGTTCTCGGAATTCAGTGCGCTGATGGTCCAGGTATCGGAATACTGGGAGTTAAACAGACATATCTCCACCACAATGTCGCGCTCAGCGGCCTTGGCGATGAAGTCCCGCAATCGCGCGAAATACTCAGGGTCCCACCTGTCCAAGTCGAATTTATTACCCCCAAGCATGTAACCCGGCTGGCCGCTCCGCGCCCACGGAAGGATCAAGCTGCGCGGCCTCGGACCCAGGGTATTTCCCGGCATGAACTTCCCCACCGGCTCGAACAAAACCCCGGGGTAAATGCGCGTGTAATTCAGACCGTAGGCCTTGAGCGCATCCAGGTAGGGAACATAATCAAAATCCTTGTTGACAACGGCCCCGTAATGCTCGGCGGACGTGATCAGCAGGGTCGGCTTTCCTTTGAAAAAGAAGTAATGGGGATTGGTGCTATCCAGCCGGATAGTTTGGGCGTAGGAACTTCCACCCACCAAAAGAAGAACAATCGTCCATGCCTTGAGTGCTTTCACCATGTGTTCGGGTCCCTCCTTACTGCTGCCCATGACGGTCAGAATCTCAGGCTGAGGAAAAGGGTAGCGCGGACCTGCTCCGAAGATTTCGTTCAGGCAGCCGCGCAGGTTTGGAGCGTGACCTTATGGCCCAGGGCTTCGAGGCGTTTGACGTAATAGCGGGTCAGACGCTCTGGCTCAAGACGGTCGAAGAAGTCGCCTCCGAGGTGGGCATAAGTCGTGCCCTTTTTCAGCATATGGTAGAAGATCACCAGCCGGGAATGGCCCACCGCTGCCAGGGCTCGCTTCTTCCCGCGGCGTCCCACCCGGCGGCGGAACTGCGCCGCCCCGTAGGGGTTCTTGCGGTGGCTCGCCGCCCCAGCGGCCTGCCCCAGGGTTTGTTTCAGCCAGCGATTGCCCGGCGTAATGCGCCGCCTCCGCCGTTTCCCGGCGCTTGCTTCATGGCCCGGACCCATCCCCGCCCCAGCGGCCACCTGGTGATGCGTTGGAAACGGCTTCCTGTCCGCTCCCACTTCCGCCCGCGCCACCTCGGCCCCCCGGCGATCGACGCCGGGCACCGAGTCCCGGCGCTCGATCTCATCCGCCAAAGGGCGCGTGCGCTCCTCGATCCTCTCGTCCAGTTCCGCGATCAGCGCTTCCTGCTGACCCCACTGCTTCCCCAGCAGCTTCAGGAAGAAACGATGATGCTCGGGGAGGTGTCCTTCCAGCGCCTTCTCCCACTCCGGGATCTTGCCCCGCCATGGCCGCTGGGCGAGGTCGGCCCGTTGCACGGGATCTGGTTCACCTTCGATCAGCCGTTCGAGCAGGGCCCGGCCCGAGGTGCCCCGGAGGTCGGTCGCCACCGACCCCCGCTGGATGTTGGCGTCTTCCAGCACCTTGTGCAGGCGGTGGAGGGTGCGCGTCTTTTCTTGCACCCACGGCGTCCGGTGCCGGGTCAGGTCTCGCAGCTCGCGCTGCGGTCGCGGCGGAATGAAGCTGCCTTTCATCCCGTCGGCCAGGGCCAGAAGATCCCGCGTCATCGTTCCCCCGTGGGGGGTCGCCTGATGCAACCTGCCCGTGGGCTCCATCCGCCGCACGCAGGCCTCGACCGACTTCTTGTGTACATCCCAACCGGCACAGCGAGGAAAAAGGTTGTCCATGATCGGTGCCCTTCTCCCTGCGCCGGAGGACATCGAAAGGTAAAACCATCTGCTCCGCGTGCTCTCGCCGAAGCGAGGCGACCATGAGGGGTTCGGAACGATGTCCAGGCCCGACTGTTTTGCGGGCTTGCCGCTCCAAGGTCCTACGGCCTTCATCCCGCGCAGGCTGAGTCGATCATAAACCGCTGTCGTGTACATTTTCATGATTCGGGGTGTCGCAACGCGACATGAGTGACTGTTTTGAAGGTCCGCGGCTCGTCCCCTATGGCCAAGGAAAAGCCGCGGACCCAAAAAACAGGCGCTACACCTGCTCAACTCACACGACACGTAAATACAGCGTGGCAGGGCCCGCGAAGGGCACGTAAAAGTCCTCTTTCCCGCCACCCTTGACCGTGCCGCCTCCCTCGATGTGGCCCTCGACCGGATGCATCCATTCGACTTCGACTGTTCCCTTCGCTGCCGAAAGGTCCACCGACACGCTGTATCCTTCCGGGAGATAAACCAGGTACTCATGCCCGGGATTAGCCAGACAATATTTCGTCGCGGCCAGTTCGTCGTGGGGAACCATTTCCACGAGATTCATTTTGTTGGCGTAGGTGCGCGTATTCCCGATGGCCTTGCGAACCGGTTCCCAGACCCAAGCATCCGCGCGGTTCAGGTCGCGGGTCGGGTAACCGGGGCGGGAAGCCCAATTCACTTCCCCGCACGGGTGCCCGGGAATCGGAACCCAGGAATCCATCAGCAGCGTGTTGTAGCCGCGGCAAATGCTCTTCCAGGCCCAGGAGGGGGTGCCCCCATGACCCCACAGGTGGTCGGTATCGAGCACCGCCACCTTCTTGCCGTCCCAAGCCGGAGGGTCATACTTGAAATACTCACCGTCATTCGCCGCCGGTGAGACCCAATCGCAGCGGCTGGCAAGCATCGACTTCAGGCCTTCGGAGCCCCCGCCGGTCAGTCCTACGGGATGCCTTCTCCCCTTTTTCTCTTCGTGCTCATGCACAAAATCCACCACCCACCAGTCCCAATCCTTGTTCCCACCCTCGTTCATAACTTCGTAAAGGATGCTGTCGAGGTCGTTTACGCTGTCAATGACCCGGCGCAGGTAAGCGGCCTGCATCTCCCGCACCTCGGGGCGGTAAAGGCTGACCATCCCCGTGCTACCCTCCTGGCCGTCAAAGCCATTGATGTTGTTTTTGCCATTGTAAGGATGCGCGGGCCAGGGGTCGCAAGGATCGCCCTCCTTTTTCTCGCTGAAGCTCTGGAAAAGCTGGACCGCCGTGTAGATCCCGTGGTCCCGGGCATAAATCAGTCGCGAGCGCATGCGCTCGAAATACTCAGGATTGAATTTCGTCAGGTCGAACTTCGGCAGTCCATCCAGTGCCAAGCCCGAACCGGTTCGCAGGTAGGGCAACGGCTCAAACAGAATCTTCTCATCCGTCCAAGGCGCGTAGGCCGCGGCCATCCAGTGCCAGAAGCGCATGAAGTTGTGGTTGTGTTTCACCATCATGTCGATGTAGGCGGGGTAATCAAAGCGCCCCACGGGAGGCATACCCGTATCTTGGAAATTGGCCCACGTGTGCGACCCCGTCAGGAAAATCGCACGTCCACTGTCATCGGTGAAATAGCGGGGATTCGCCGGATTAGCGCGCAGCGGACCGGTGGCCGCCCACCGCGAGGTAACCCAGCCAGGGACTTCATGGTCGCTAGGCGTTGGCGACGGTGGAACTTCCGGTTGAATGGCCATCGATAAGGAAGAGCCCGTCAAGGCCCCCCCAATTCCTGCCAGGGTGTTTTTCAGAAAGTCACGTCGGTGCATGCCGCGGTTGCCCCTTTCTTCCCGGTGTTGTTGTGCGCTTCGGTTGTCGGACTTCTGAGTCCGTCGGTTCGTGTACGGTTTGGCCCTGTGTAGCGGCAGTCGATGACCGCCGGTCGGTGCTCATAGAGCGCGGCTGCAAGACCACACTCAAAGACCACCGCTACAAGTTATCTCGCTCTGTACAATATTGCTCAAAGGATACGTTAGTTCCGGGGCCAAAAACCATCTATCAGGTCCGCGTATATTTTTGTCATAGAACTACGGTCTTCATCAGGAACAGGACACGACAACTTGTCAAGTGTCTCCTCGCTCCCGATCCCCATGATCACCGCATCATTCCAAGCGCAATTGAGGCCCCGTGTATGGAACCCTTGCAGGGACGCTGTCGGAATGATCCATGGAGCACAGGGTAAATCGGTTTGCCGGGGGGAAGGCACAAATTGACCGCGCCAAGAATTATCATTATAATCTTAGTCAGATCCAACAAGACTTGTCGTTTATGATCGCGGAATTCGGGTTGAGTGGATATCCCCTGGGAGGAGAAGATGAACATCATCACCCCGGCATGGGAAAAGGGGTTTCAGGTGGTCGAACCCCAGATTAACGCGGAGGGGACACACCTTTATCCGTTTGATCCCGCTTTCCCCATTGACGTCCGCTTCTTCAGCTTTACGGGGCGCAACAGCGTCCGGATGAACCGCCATCACTACTGCGAAATTTTCTATGTCGCTTCCGGCAAGGCCAATCTTCAGATCCAGGATCGACTCTTTGAGATCAAAGAAAGCGACATGGTGGTCATTGGAAATGACCTCTATCATCGCCTGATCTGTTTACCCAATTTTCCGGCGCGGCTCATCTTGCTGTTTTTCGAGCCGGAATTGATCCGGGCGACTTGCGGGACGAGCGAGGAAATGGAATACCTGATGCCCTTCCTCGCGCAGAAAGCCGACTTCCCTCATATCATCTCCGGGAGCACCCGGCTTCCCGGCGAAACTCTGGGCCTGATCTCGCGCATCCACGAAGAGCTCCCTGCCACCGCGGCGCACGCCCGCCTTGCCGTCAAGACCTACCTCAAGATGATTCTGTTGTTGCTCGTCAAGCATTACTCCGCTTATCTCGGCACCCGGGAGGATGTTCATCGCAAGCAGTCCGACCTGGAGCGATTGCGGCCGCTCTTTGACCATCTGGAAAGAAACTTCGACGTGCCGATCTTTATCAACGAGGCGGCCCGCCTGTGCGCCATGAGCAAATCGCACTTCATGTACTTCTTCAAGCGCGCCACGGGACAATCGTTCCGGTCTTACGTCAACCACTTCCGCATTGCCAAGGCCCAGGACCTGCTGGCCTCCACCGACGAACCCATTTCCAGCATCAGCCAGGCGGTGGCCTTCTGTAACCAGAGCTACTTCGGGATGATGTTCAGGAAGTTGGTGGGAGCCACGCCGCTGGCTTACCGGCGTCAATTCACGACGGGCCATGAAACGGAGCGCTCGGCCGCGCCACCTGCACCCTATGCGGTGCGGGCACTGGAAGCGCCACGCGTTCAATATGCGGCCATCAAAAAGGGGGGAAGCGCCACTCCTCACGAAGTCATGATGGCCCGCTGAAGGTGTGCCGGACGGCACGCGTGGTCCACAGACCGAAGCTTCGGAGTGCGGCAGCTTGCTGCCGCTTTCCGCCCGCGAACTTGCTCGCGAGGATTTCGAATGAGAGCACAATTCCCTGCCTGCACGCTGGCGGGTACAGGAGCGGCAGCAAGCATACAGGTGCAAGAGCGGCAGCAAGCTGCCGCACTCCAAAGCTTCGCAGCGAATGCCAGACACCAAGGCCTGCAATGGCGGGTTCCCACAGAAATGACCGGGTCATACATGCGGAGGCAGGCTTGTTTCGCCGTCGGTGTTAAACCGCCATCAAGCCGCCGTCCACCGTATAGAAGCCTCCCGCGCAGTAATCGGCATCATCCGATGCCAGGAAAACCGCCATTCCCGCAAGGTCTGCGGCATTTCCCAAACGGCCGCTGGGGGTCATCGCCATCAATTTCTCCCGTCGGTCCGGGTCGGCCAGGGTCGATGCATTCATGGGGGTATCGATGGTGCCGGGCACAATGGCATTCACGCGAATGTGGTCATGCGAGTAATCGGCGGCCATGGCGCGCGTGAGGCCAATGATCCCTCCCTTGCTGGTGCTATAGGCAGTAAGGTTCTGGTAGCCCCGCATGCCGGTGGGAGATGCGAAATTGATGATGCACCCGCCTCCCTGCTTCAGCATGATGGGGATGACATATTTTGAACACAGCCAGTGCCCGGTCAGGTTCACCGCCAGGGTGCGCTCCCACACTTCGTTACTGAGTTCATGCACGCGCCTATCCTTGCCGTCCAACAAAATGGCGGCATTATTGACCAGGATATCGACTCGTCCATAGTGCGCGAGAGTCGTTTCCACCATGCTGCGGACTTGCGATTCCTCGGCCACATCCGTGCCCACAAAAATGCCGTCACCCTGCGAGGCGTGGATTTCGTCCGCCGTCGCCTGGCCGGTCGCAGCATCGATTTCGGCGATCACGACCTTCGCTCCCTCCGCGGCATACCGCACGGCAACCGCCTTGCCAATGCCCGCACCCGCTCCCGTAATGATCGCAACGCGGTTATTCAAGCGCATAAACTCTCCTTTGTTTTGTTCAGAGCCATATAGATTCCGCCGCGGCAAGAATCCCATATCCCTTCAACATGTGAGCACCGAAATCGGCTCGGTTATATCAAGAACTAACAATTTTTCGCTAGAAAACTCTTCCCGATAGGAATCCGACTTCCACCAAATCGCCCATCGCTAATGACAATACTGTTCACCTAAGCTAATCGGGAACATAACGGAGAATAATTTCCAAAAACCTCTTCTATGAACAGTATTGGGGCCAATGACATTGTTTCCCTTCCGGAAACACAATCAAGTTTCGCTGAGATCAATCATCACAGGTTCCAAACGGAATCCCCGGGTGCGGATGGCGGAGTAGGTCAAGCCCACGGCAAACCAAATGCATCCCACGATTTTCGCAAGCCTTCCCAATCCCAGCCAGATGATCAGGCAAATGGCAAATCCCAGACCGGGCACGAGAAAATCCTTCCAGAAGCTCTTCTGCCGTCCCACCTGAGGCCGGAAATAGAACTGTCGGATGGTGGCGGCGTTGACTCCCATGAAACCCAGGAAGGCGCCGAAGTTGAGCAACTCCCCGATCAGGTCATAGCGTTTTCCCAGTGAACCCGCGAACGTCAGGATCCCGATCAAAAGCAGGTTAAAGGTGGGAGTGTTGCGCTTCGGATCGAGATAGGCGAAGAACCTTTTGGGCAGGACGTTGTCTCGTCCCATCCCGAACAGCAGCCGGGCCGCGCCCACTTGCCCGGTGAGTCCCGCGCCAATGTTGGCGATGGTGAGGAGCAGGACGGTGGCTTCGAACAGCCAGGTTCCGCCCACCCGGCGCGTAACATCCATGAAGGCGGTGGCTACATCCGGGAAGGTGCGGAAGTCCGGCCAGGCCAGTTGCGCGAGGTAAATCAACAGTCCGCCAAAAATGCCGGTGAACAGGCAGACGAGCACGGTGGCCAGCAGGATGTTTCGCTTGGGATTGTGCGCGTCTTCGGCGAGCGTGGTGATGGAATCGAACCCGATGTAGGTGAGCGCGGCAAAGGAGGTGGCGTGGAGGACTTCGCGCATGTCGAATTCCCGGGGGTTGTAAAAAGGCATCGCGGAAAACAGACTTCCCCAGCCTTGATGAAAAACCAGGTACCGAACAGCCAGGCCGATGAACCCCACCAGCACCGCTCCCATTAAGGTCATCAACACCTGGTTGGCCCGCGCTGTCGCCCGGATCCCGCGCACGTTCAGGTAAGTCATTCCCCCGGCAAAGCACGCCGTAATCACCACGTAAGGCACTTGCGGGATCATCCGCTGCACAATGAGCGACCCATAGACAACGCAGAAGAGGGGAATAATCAGGTAATCGAGCAGCATCGCCCAACCCGCCATAAACCCCAGGTGGGGGTTGAGAGCACGGCCCACGTAGGTATACGCCGAACCCGCCGAGGGGTAGAGCGCCGCCATCCGTCCATAGCTGACGGCGGTCAAAACCATGGCCACCATGGCGAACAGGATGGTGTCGAGCGCGTGACCCCGCGATTGCACCGACGACAACCCAAACACGGTTACCGGTGCGCTGGGGGTCACCGCCACGATGCCATAGAGGATCAAATCGGTGAGACTCAGAACCCGTCGTAAGTGGGGGACCGGTGCGGCTGCGTTGGCGGAGCGGTTGCCTTGAGAATTATCCAGAAATACCCCCTTGCATGATGTCACTTGCGAAGCTTTGGAGTGCGGCAGCTTGCTGCCGCTTTCAGACCAGCCAGCTTGCTGGCTGGTCTGAAATATCCCTATTCTTCCGCCAGCATGCCGGCGGGTCCGGAGTTCGCGCTTTAGCCAGCCCGCCGGCTGGAATTCGTGTGGCCGATTGAAGAGCCCGCGAGCAAGCTCGCGGGAGGCAAAGCGGCAGTGAGCTGCCGCACTCCAAAGCATTGCACTATGTGCCGACAGCGAAGCGTTCTTTCGCAGCATTTAAGGGCCGGCCGCTATAAAGAACTCCCCTCCTGCCTACTGTTCTTCAGCAGAACTGTTTCAGATAATCGAAGGTTTCGTCCAACTCTTCCAGGAGCTGGTCTTCCGGAAACTCGAAGGGGTGAATCAGTTCTGGAAACAGATAAACTTCGTCGGCGCCGGATTCCTCCAAGGCTTTCAAAACCTCATCCATTTTTACCACGCCCTCGGCGTTGTGGGCCTTGGTAAATGGCCAGTGGCGATCCCAAACACCATCCATTTGCTGGAGGTGAATGGCGGGTGAAATGCTTCCCAGTTCCCGCAACCACAGGTAGGTGTCGCGATCTTTTCCGTCCGCCTCATAGCTGCACTGGTGCCCCACATCGAGAAGGAAATGAATGGGGATGGGGCTATGGCGATTCAGCCTCTCGTGCAGTTGCCGCGCTTCATCCAGGTGAATCAGCATTTCACGGCCGATGGGGGTGGGCTCCCAGAAAACAAATTTCAGGTTCTGCCGGGCGGCGGAACGTGCAAAAGCTTGCATGCCTTCCACCAGGGTATCCAGCAGGAATTCGCGCTTGCCGGGATCGCGGTAATCCTTCATGCTGGCGGCGGCAATGGGCCCCCCTACTCCCTGCGCGCCGAGTTGGCCGGCGGTAATCGAGGCCAACTCGCACCAGGTCAGCGCATCTTTTCTCATCGCCTTCATGGGATGAAGCAGCAGGTTGTAGGCGTACGCGCCACCCCCGATGAAGGCGCTGTGAATCTCAAACCCATACTGCTTTGACGCTTCTCTTACTTTCTGGCACATGGCCTGGCGCGCCTCTTCGGTCGACCGGGGGTCCAGAAGGTCAAAACAGAATTGCACGTATTTCAATCCCCAGCGCTGGGTAACCTGCCTGCCCCATTCCTCGGGCTCCGGCCAGCGTTTTGCTGCGTAAATATTGTTAATCCCCAAGTGCACTTTCATGACTTTTGCTCCTTTCTCCCCCGCAGCATCGGAAGCTGACTGGGAGATCCTTCAGAAGATGGCTAGAGGATTGAACAGGGACCCCGTCCCTCCCGGCAGGCGCAAAGGCGCCGCCATGACCATGAACTCCCAGCGGTTTTCCGCTTCGCACACCGGGACGAGTTCCTCAAACTGTAAACTGTCTGCGCAAACCATTCCCATGGCGGCGATTTGGAGAGCATGAACGGGATAGGCAACGCCCTCGACGTTGCTGGGAACGGTCTCGCCATCGCCATCGGGAAAAAATGCCGCTACCTGGCGCTCATGCAACCAGGGCATCACCGAGGCATGAATTCCCGCCTTACCCTCTCCGTCATACCCGTTGTTCCACGGTCCCAGCTCCAGGCGGCGCCGGTGGTGGCCGGTGCGAAAAACGAAAATATCCCCTTTGCCCAAATGCACACCCTCGGCCTTCTCCGCCGCTTCCAGTTCTTCCGTGGTCACTGCTTCCCCCGGTTCAAGCCATTTAACCCCGCGCAGTCTCGGGATATCGAGCAGAACTCCGCGCCCAATAATGCCGCTTGCGTAGACAGTGATGTCGTAGATCTGCGGGCCGCGGGAAGTGACACTCTCCACCGTCTTACCGTTGTAAAGCTGACTCTTGTAGGCGATGTGGCAGAGAGCATCAATGTGGGTGTGGCAATCACCGTGGAACTCACAGGCCAGATAGTCGAGCGAGAATCGCGGCTCCCCCAGACCGGTGCCGACGTCGAAGCTCTGCACCATGTAGTGGACGGCGGGATGAGGATTGTCCGGACCCGCCACTTTGTTGATGGGGATGGCCATGGAGACCGACTTTCCCAATCGCACCAGAGCGGCGGCCCGGCAGATCTCCGCCGGCGTGATGTAATTCAAAGTTCCGCGCTCATCGTCGGCCCCCCACCTTCCCCAGTTGCAGACGGCTTGGAAGAGGCGGTCAAATTCTTGTGCAGATAAAGGTTCGGGCAAAGTTTTCATGGCTTCCGTCCCCTTTTGATTATTCCCGTGTCCCGTGCTCCACAGCCTGTTTGGGCGTGCGAAGCTTTGGAGTGCGGCAGCAAGCTGCCGCACTCCAAAGCTTCGCACCGAATGCCCCGAGGAAAGCGTTTCCCCTCGACTTTCGAAGCCCCCCAGACCCGTGGCTAGAAATTCGGGCTAGCCCAACATCCCCCCGTGTCCCGGCCCGCGCGGATAAACCGGCCAGATATCCACCACCACGCCGTTCTCGACAACGTGATAAGCATCATAAAGGTTGACAGTGGAGGGCGCATACCCGGGAATCAACTCGGCGGTATCGCCGAGCTTCAGTCCGCATCGCTCATCGACATCAAACAACGCATGTTCTTCAGCAAAGTAACGCGCTTGATAAAAGGGATAATCGACCAGGCTGGGAAGCACAAAGTCGATTCCTATGGACTTGCGGCCCGCGTCCAGCACGATGGTGCGGCCGTGGTGAATCACCACCGTGCCGAGAACCGTGAGCGAGCGGCAAAACCCGGGAACAAGATTGCCGTGGAAGTTATCCATGAAAACGTAGGATCCCGCCTGGATTTCGGTCACGCGCGGATCGTTCCCCGTGATGTCGTAAGTGCCCGTTCCTCCTGCCGAAACCACCTCGCAGGGGAATCCGGCCTCCTGCAATCGTGTCACGATGGAACCCAGATAGTCCAATGCCGCGTGGCACTTGGCAATCCTCACCGCACGGTCGGGTTCGAGCATGCAGTGGCCTTCGTAACCTTGCACACCCCGGAAACGCAGCGCGGGGAGTTGGGCGAGTGACTGCGCCAGCTCCACAGCTTCTTGGGGAGAGCGGGTTCCTCCGCGTCCCATCCCCACATCGATTTCGATCAGGACATCGAGTTTGCTCCCCGCCGCGACTGCCGCATCGGAAAGGTCCCTGGCATTACGAGCATCATCAACCGCAACGGTTAGACCACCACGCACGGCTGCTTCCGCCAGCGCTTTGATCTTCTCCCGGCCTCCCACCTGGTTGGCAATCAGCACGTCGGCAATGCCGGATTGGCGCATCTCGATGGCTTCCCAAACCGTCGCCGTGCAGACGCCGATGGCGCCGGCCTCAACCTGCAGGCGGGCGAGTTCCGCGCTCTTCTGCACCTTAATGTGCGGCCGGAGACGCGCCTTCATGCCGTGCAGACGCTCGGCCATGAACTGGATGTTCCGGCGCGCCACGTCGAGGTCGAGAATCAAAGCCGGCGTCACCAGCTCCCGCCTCGGCCGACCGATGGCAGACTGATAAATCGGCCGGAGGTTGTCTCGTAATACGTTCTTCATGCAATTAACTTCTTTCCCGATCCTGGTACAGCTTCCGACCGTTCCGGCCCGTGCGCCCGGCCCAACTCACTGCTTGCCCGGGTCGGGTTCTGCGGGAGCATCACTGGCCGTTCCGTACTTGTAAAGAAATCGATGTCTTTCCGAGCGAACGTGTTCTTCCGGGATGGGAATCACCGCACCCTTGGCGGCGGCCGCGAGCATCATGAACGCAGCTTTCTCCAGAATCTGTGATGCAACAAAGGCTTCTTCCAGGTCCCGGCCACAACACATCACTCCGTGGTTCGCTAGCAGCACGGCGTTTTCCTCGCCAATCGTGCCGGCCACCTCCTCGGCGATCCGGATATGCTGGCCGGCGGGAACGTAGCGCGTACAATTCACCTGGCCGCCAATGATTTGCACCAGATCCTCGACAAAAGGTGGAATGGCCAGGTGGAGACAAGAGACGGCCGTGGCGTAGGGAGAATGCGAATGAATAATAGCTCCCACGTCTGTCTTTTTGTTCAGAACGGCGCGATGAATTTCCGTCTCGGAGGAGGGCAATCGATGGCCGGCCACCACCTTGCCTGCGGCGGAGACCAGCACGAAATCGCTGGGCTGGATGCGGTCATAGCCAATCCGGCTGGGGGTCACAATGAAGCCTTCGGGAACGCGCACACTGATGTTTCCCCACGTGCCGATAAAGTACCCCATCTTTTCCAGGACTCGGCACTTTTCGATGATGGCGGATTTAAGAGCGTCGTAATTCTCCGGCATTATGTCCCCCGCTCTCGATTGAGGATGCTGGCCCGGAGGTCCCAAAGGTCCATCTGCCTTTCCGCCGTTTTCTGATAAACCTGGTATAGCTCCTGATAAAGCCTTGTGTTTGAAAGGTTGGGTTCGTAATAACGGTCCATCTTAACGGCCTGCTTCACGCCCTCCTGGGCAGATGGGTAGAAGCCTGCCGCCACGCCGACATTGATGGCGGCTCCTTTCGCTCCAAACTGCGACCCGGCGGGGACACTTGTCGGCTTGCCCAAACAATCCGCAAGAATCTGGCACCATACCGGGCTTCTTGCCCCTCCACCCGACAGGCACACGACTTTGGGATCGATCGGCATATGGCGATAGCAATCCAGCGTGGCGAAGGCTACCCCCTCGTAAACAGCTCGTAAGAGGTGCCGGACGGAATGATTGAGGCTTAAACCCGTAAAACTGGCTCGCGCTGTGGGCTTTACGAAGGGGCCACGCTCACCTCCGGGGAAGAGATAGGGGTGGAAAATGACCCCGTCCGAGCCTGGGGGGACGGCAGCGACAAGACTTTCGATGAATTTGTACTTGTCTTCGCCTTCCAGATCCTGGCCGACGGTGAGGCTGCCGCCTAGTTCGCTCAAAAACCAATCGAGGTTCGGTGTGGCCGTCATCGCCGCCAACATGCGGAGCCAGCGGTCTTTAACTCCATGACAAAGGGTCATCCCCACCATCTTAGGCTCGATGAGAGGCTCAGACATAATGACCTGGTGGATCCCCGCCGTCCCCAATACGGAGGAGGCCTGACCATGCTCAATCGCGCCGGTGCCGAGAGCGCAGGCGGCAACATCCATCGGACCCGACCCGAACAACGTGCCCACCGGAAGGCCCAGCTCCGATGCGAGCGCGGGCGAGGCATATCCCACGTTGGACCCCGTGGGCTTCACGGATGGAAACTTGGAGAAAAGGTCCTCGATTCCGAAAATTCGGAACAGTTCGGAATCATACTCGCGGGTTGACATCCGCAGCATGGTGAGGGACTCATCCGTCTCATCACTGCTGATGATCCCGGTAAGTTTGTAGAAGAGCCAATCCTTGGCGTGAAATATGATGTGGGCTTTTTGCAAGGACTCCGGCTCGACTTCTCGCAACCACGCGAGCTGCGCGGCCTGCGAGCCGGTGAAGACGGAGGTCCCGCAAATCTCAAACGCCGCCTCGGCGATTCCCTGGGAATGCCACTTTTCAATGACGTTGCTGGCGCGCCCATCGCACCACAAGATCCCGTTGCGAACCGGGTTGCCCTCCCGATCGATGATCCAGGTTCCGTCGCCTGTCGAGGTGATCCCGATGCCCGCCAATTCCCTTTTGGATTCTCGGACTTTTCGAACAATCTCACCGAGGCAGACCTTCACCGTTTCCCATAGCTCGTTCATGTCCTGCTCGACCCATGATCGTTCCGGCCGGCGCAACTGCACAGCCGCTTCGTGGACGCAAACCTCATTTCCTTCAAAGTCGAATGCCACTGCCTTCACGACCGACGTTCCCGCATCAATTCCAATGAGACACCGATTTTCGGTCATGACCTTTATCCCCAACCCATGATGCCGTTTTGCTGTATCCGAAACGTCGAGGTCCCCAGCCTGGAGCCAAGCCTGACTTTTAGCAAAGGGTCCTTCGCATGCCCGCGGGGCAGGCTTTGCACCTTTCTATGAGCAGCCCACCGGCTGCCACGAGCGAGGTCGATCAACATTGTGTTGAAACGTAGCTCGCAGAATCTTATATTGCGCCAGTTGGCGCCTGTCAAACTGAAGTTTAGGGGCAGGGTGACTTTCAATCTATAACATTTATTCCTATCTTTGTCAGAAAGCTACGACCTCACAAGCAGGTGTAACGCGGGCCTGTTTCTTAGGTCCGCGGCTCATCCCGGATCGGCGAGGAAAAAGCGCGGACCTACAAAACGGGTCCGCGCAACCCTTCACTATTTTATTGCCCCCTTGCCGGGCGCACAGAACTTTGTCTGCGTGTGACCGCGCCGTAGGATTGTGACATTTTGCAATGGGATTTTAGTAGAAACGCCGTCCGCGCGGAGTTATATTCTCCAGTCAACAGGCTCGACTGGCAGCCCGGGTAGAGCGCGGCTGGGCGCACGGTGGCCTGGGGGACCGGGATCAACACTTATGAAAATGAAAAAATTCATCAACAACCCGGAGAATCTCGTGGGCGAGCTCTTGGAAGGATACGCCCTTGCCTACCCTGACAAAGTCAAGCTGGCAGGCAAGAACATTGTGGTTCGCGCGGTCCCGAAGGCGATCGGCAAGGTCGGAATCGTCACGCTCGGAGGCAGCGGCCACGAACCTGGCCTGAGCGGATTTGTGGGCATGGGCATGCTTGATGCCAGCGTCCCCGGCGAGATTTTTTCCGCCCCGGGTCCGCCCCGTTGCCTGGACGCAATCAAGTTCGCCGACCGCGGAGCAGGAGTTCTATTGGTGGTGCTCAACCACCAAGGCGATGTCATGACGGCCAATGTCACCATGGACCTGGCCAGTAAGCAGGGATTGAACGTGAAGCAGGTTCTGCTTCATGAAGACATCGCCTCAGGTTCCCGCGACAAGCCGGAAGACCGTCGCGGTCTGGTGGGCTTTCTGCCGGTTTACAAGGTCGCGGGCGCGGCCTCGGAAGAAGGTCAGTCCCTTGCGCAGGTTCTTGCCATTGCTGAGCGCATGGAACGTAATATGCGCACGCTTTCGGTGGCTGTGCGCCCCGCCACGCATCCGGCAACGGGTCTGGAGCTTTCCTCCCTCGGCGACGAGGAGATGGAAATTGGAGCCGGACAGCACGGCGAGGCGGGCCCGGGCCGCATGAAGCTAAAAAGCGCCGACGAGACCGCGGAGATCATGCTCGACCGTTTGCTCGAGGATCTGGAGGCCTGCCCCGGCGACGAATTGCTCGTGATGATGAATGGAATGGGTGCAACGACCTTGATGGAGTTATTCATCGTATTTCGCCGCGTCAGCCATTTGCTTGACGCGAAAGGAATCAAGATCGCCCGCAGTTTGGTGGGCGAATATATCACGGCGCAGGAACAGGCGGGCTTCCAGATGTTCGTCGCACGCCTGGACCGAGAACTGCTTCGGCTTTGGGATGCCCCTTGCGATGCGGCGTATCTCGTAGTGCGTTAGGGCGGACCCTCAACTGGAATCTATGAGCGCTCTCGTTGGTAAGCCCGAGTTTACGGCGATGCTCGCCGGCGCCATCGCCAAGGTGAGAGATGGCAGTAACTACCTTTCGCAATTGGACTCGGCGGGCGGGGATGGCGACCACGGTATCACCATGCGTCGTGCCATGGGAGAGGTTGAGAAGAATCTCGCCGCAAACCAGCAAGCGAGCCTGCGCGAGATGCTCTCGCAAGTCGGATGGGCGCTGCTCGGCATTGATGGCGGGGCAACGGGCCCCTTGCTGGGGAGCTTCTTCATGGGCGTCGCGGAAGAGGTTGGCGAACGCCCGAGCCTGGATGTCGCGGGCCTGGCGGGTGCATTCGAGGCGGGAGTCGTGCAGGTACGGAAGCAGTCGAAGGCACAGATCGGCGACAAGACCCTGATCGATGCCCTGCTGCCCGCAGTCGCGGCGCTGCGAGCCGGGGCGGATGCGGGCAAGGATGTTGGGCAATCATTGAGAGAAGCGGCGGAGGCGGCTGTCCGCGGGGCGGACGCCACTAGGAATTTTGTTGCCAAGTTCGGGAAGGCGAGATTCTCCGGGGAGCGGACGCTTGGCCACCCCGACCCCGGCGCCACCTCTATGGCAATGATTTTTGCAGGCTTCTGCGAAGGAACAAGAACTCCTTAAGCAGGCTGCGGGCCCGATGAAACTTCGAAGGGGGAACATATGCTGAAGAAAGCGGAGAATGAGATTGTCTGCGTAGCTCAGTTCATCGCCAAGGAGGGCAAAGAGGACCAACTCCTTCGCGCCCTCCACAGCCTGCTGGAACCTACGCACAAGGAAGAGGGCTACATTCGCTACGAACTTAACCAGGCGATCGACAATCCACGCGGCATCACTTTCATTGAAAAGTTCAAAAGCAAAGAGGCCTTCGATTTTCACTGCAACACTTCCTATATCAAGGGGTTCTTCGACGCAGTTGCCCCGCCGCTGGTGGAGGGTGTGACGGTGACGCTCTATAAGGAAATACTGCCCTGAAGCTGGGTGCACAGGATCACCTCCTCTACAGAGCGATATAAGTTTTTGCGCATTCTCCTGTAGCGGCGGTCTATTACCGCCGGTCGCGGCTCTATGAGCGCCGCGACAATTTATGTCGCTCGGTATGGAAAGGTTGCTCATGAAAGGGACTCCCCTCCGGGCGCTGGACACGCCCGCATTGATTGCCGATCTGGACCTCCTGGAAGCCAATTTGGCCAGGATCTCATCGTTCTTTATTGGCAAGCCAGCCAAGCTCCGTCCACACTTCAAGAACCACCGCGTGCTCACGTTAGCCGCCCGCCAGATGGAAGCCGGAGCCATCGGAATCACCTGTGCCCGCCTGTGGCAGGCAGAACGCCTGGCCCATTCCGGTATTAAGAGCATCCTGATCGCCAACGAAATCGCCGGAGAGAATCCCATCCGGCAACTCGCCGAGCTATCCCGAGAGGCCGCCGTGATCGTGGCGGTGGACAATGCTAGGATCGTGGACGACATGGCTCGGATCGCGCGGGACAAACGGGCCGAGCTGAACGTGGTGGTGGACGTGGACCTGGGGCTGAAGCGCTGCGGCGTGCGGCCGGGGGAAGCGGCCGCGGCGCTGGCAAAGAGAGTCGTTGCGAGTTGTCTTCGCTTCCGCGGTTTGATGGGTTACGAAGGTCACCTTCAGCTTCTTCCGGCCGGGCCGGAGAAAGAACAAACGGTCAGACAAGCACTTGCGGAGCTTGTGGGCTCAAAGAAGCTGATCGAACGCCTGGGCATTCCGGTTGAAATCGTAAGCTGCGGCGGGACGGGAGACTACCGCATCTCCGGCGGTTTCCCCGGTGTCACCGAAAACCAGGCAGGGTCCTTCTTGCTGATGGATACTGGGTATGCTCCCTTTGCGCCCGACTTCCAACCGGCGCTGAGCGTGCTCGCTACGGTCGTGAGCAAGACGGAAGGGAAACGCATCGTGGTGGACGCCGGCGTCAAGGCCATTAGCGGTGAGAGGGGCTTACCCTCGGTTAAGGGCATTGACGGACTGCGCCTCAAGGCCCTGCACGCCGAACACGCGCCCATCGAGATTCTGGACCCAAGCGTACCGGTCGAGGTCGGAGACAAGATCGAACTTGCCGTTCGTTATCACGACGGCACCGTGCACCTTCACCAGCAAATGTATGGAGTTCGCAGGGGCATCGTCGAAGAGGTTCTCACCATAGAACACTAATCCGGACCTCTCACCAATGGCATTACCTATCAGTCCTCCCTTGTGACTTATTTCGCGACATTCTTTAGCAGTAAGGCCCAATCCATCCATCCCGGAGGCTTGGGAAGGGTCCAAGCCTGCCCCTGCACGGAGGGCAGCGGGAACGATCTCCCCCGTGGTGGCGCTGAACCATTTTGCCTCATAGAGGCCCGGCTCCAGGGTCATCGTCACATCGCCGCATTCATTTTGATATCCGAAGTGGTCCGCGTTCCCGCACAGTCGGCGGAGGGGAACTTACACCACGTAAATCTCTCCCGGCTTGGCGAGGCAATAAGCTCCATCATTGACCAGCTCATCGTGCGGTTCTGTCTTCCACCACTCGAAGCTGGTAAGGAAATCCACCATATGCCCATAGCCCTCGAACATCACCTGGGTGTCGTCGTCGCGCCCGTTGATCCAGCCACCCCCGCATCCGGCCGAACGTTCGTGCCGCGGCGGGCACTCTCCCCGGCCGTCCCCTAAGCGCCGGCCATGGCGATGTCCCAAGCCATCTGGCGCAAAGTCTCCGCCGACTCCTCCGACGGCAAACTTACAACGGCTGAGGCGGCCAGACGGGTATGAATCCACCAAGTCACCTTACCAAAGTTGATTGCGGCAGGAATGTTGGAGCCACCCAAACCTGTCCAGATTGGGGCTGTGGGGTATCGACTATGGTCGGCCAAGGACGTTGCTGCTTTGCGAAAGGTCAAACAGGCCATTTATCGCCAGCGTAGAGGCCGAAAAAAGAAAAGCGGCAACCGCTGAAGCGCCAACTTCAACGGCTGCCTAACCAATCAACCTTACGAGGGGGCTGAAATGGCTTTACCGAAGATACACCTACCTACGTTTTCCACACAACCAGGCCACATTAAAGCGGCAATCTACGCGAGGGTCTCGACGAACAACAACGGTAAGGACCCCACGATGCAAACGCGAGAATTGGAAGACTACTGCCAGCGTCGCGGTTGGGAAGTCGCTGGCAGCTATGGGGACACATGAGTTTCAGGCTCGAAGGAATCAAGGCCAGAAATGGACAGGCTCTTTGCCGACGCCCACCGGAGGCGCTTCGACGCCGTGGCGGTTTGGAAGTTCGACCGCTTCGCCCGGTCGGTGTCTCACCTGCTCCGTGCGCTAGAAACCTTTAAAGCCCTCGGGATCGACTTCGTTTCCCTTTCGGAGCAAGTGGACACCAGCACGCCCACCAGCAAGATGGTTTTCACTGTGCTTGGCGCTGTCGCCGAGCTTGAGCGCAGCCTGATTGCCGAGCGTGTCCGCGCCGGTATTAGGAATGCCAGGGCTAAAGGCAAGCGGCTCGGAAGGCCGAGAGTCGCCGTAGACGGTGCCATGATAGCGGCCCCACGCTCCCAAGGCCACACGTGGGGTACCGTCCGGCGAGAAACAGGCATTGCCAAGGGGACAGCCCAGCGGGCCTTCTACAGCCTGCCTCAGATCGCTGCACCATTGACCCGCTAATTCTGCGGACACGAACGCGACGGTGATCTCGCCCATAGCTGGCCGAGCAGCCGACCGTGGCGGGTGTTCAAAGCTGACGCTTGGTCTTCGGATATAACCGTGCCTTTGCCTTGTCGCCGCCAAACTCCAGGTCACAACAACGGTTTCCCCCGGAGCGGATAGGAGCAGTTATTGGCGCAAATACTCAATTTAGGCGTGGAAGCCCACGACGGCCTTTGCGACGGCTGTGAGCTTTCGGCAACCTTGCGTAGATGACAACCCGGCCAGTGGCCGGGCCACGACTCAGCGGGAAAGGGAACTCCATGCCCCGGCGTTGTGCTTCGGAGTAAGGACGACGTTCGTTACCTCCCACACCCAGAAAGTGGTTGCATCGGCATCGGTGGACTCGCCTTTGGGCGTGGTCTGGCGTATGTTGTCGGTAGCCTTGGCGTGCGAAGGGAAACACGCACGCAAGTCCGGGCTTGGTGGGTCGAACCAGGAAGGGGGCATCATGCAAAGAAGAGTTCGCATAGCAATCCTCTTCGTTATCACATGCGCTGCGTTCGTACAGGTCGCTCGCACTTCGTCGCCGCATGGTTTCCCGGAGTGGCAGCGGCCCACACTGGAATATCCTGACACGCTCCCGCCAGCGACCGTTCGCAAGGTGATGATAACGACGCTGCGGGTGGCAGATGTCCAGATCGTTCTTGAGAAAACCGAATTGAAAGAAGTGCAGAAACGCTTTGGAGGAACGATTGTGGGAAGCGGTGACGCAAGTACGGCGAACGCGTCTCTCTGCTTTTGCGGAACCGACGTGAACGGGAAATGGGCGCTTTGGCTTGATAGCGGTGAGATCTCTGGCCTCCGATGGATCGATGGCTTCACCTTGCAGCGGTTAGGGGGGAATGCAAAGGTAGATCGGCGCTGCCGGATGATACCAGAGCGTAAGGGTGGAATCGACTGCCCATTCCGCTTCGGCTCGGACAGACCGAAATGCAGGTGCGAGAGATTTTGGGTAAACCAACCCTTAAATACCGCAGCACCCTGATCTACTATCACGAACACGAGAAAACCATACCCGGCCGCAGGTCGGCTTGCACCTACGTGGGGCGCGGGATCCACCCGTACCTGGGCTTCCTGACGGGATGGGCGATGCTGCTCGATTACGTCGTGATTCCTCTATTCTGCGTGATTTACGGCTCCTTGTCGATCCAGCGGCTGTTCTCAGAGGTCCCCTTGGTATTCTGGTCCGCGTTCATTGCGGGCGCCATCACCTATCTGAACCTGCGGGGGTTCGTTCCACGGCAGGCGCCAACTAGGTCCTGGTCAGTTTCATGTTCCTCGTCCCGATAGCCTTTATCATTCTTTCAATTCGTACATTATCGGGCAGCAAGGGTGGGGCGGGTTGTTCACCGTAATGCCATTCTGCAATCCCAAGACGTTCCGCGTGGGCTCGCTGGCCACGGCTACGTCATTCGGTGCCCTGACGTATCTTGGCTTTGATAGCGTCACGACACTGGCGGAAGACGTCCACAATCCCCGGCAGAACGTCCTCCGGGCCACAGTTCTGGTCTGCGCATTTACGGGAGTCTTTGGGGGCTTGCTGGTTTATCTCGCCCAAATCGTCTGGCCGGTGGTCCCCGAGGTCCGTCGAGAACCGGCCGCCTTCCAGCCAAGCCATGAGAAAGTCTTGAGATGGTGTCGTATATGGAATAATGGGGCTGTAGTGTATGATCACGGCAGGGGCGCAGGCCGGCGGTCCGCCGAAACGGCTCAATTCCAACCCGCGCTCTGCGTTAGGAGATCAACGTGAATATTCGCTTTTCTCAATCGCACGACGCTGATACTGCTTCGTATTCAGGCAAGGGCAAGGCGCATGCTCGTGAGTTGTGGTTGCGGGCACTGAGCTTAATCGGGTGCGCGGCGATGCTGAGCTTGGCTTCCGTGGCGCGGGCCGCGGAAATACCCAAGCTGCGCATTCGCACGGCCGGAGTGAACGCGCATCACCTTATCGAGGATGCGAACGGCAAACCCTTCTTCATGGTTGGCATCTGCCCGCAGAACTTCGTCCAGAAGGTCTCCACGGCCAATATGAATGCGTATTTCAAGGCCCGGCACGAGCAGGGATTCAATATCGCCTGGGCGATGATCTCCGGTTGGGACCACTTCGGGAAACCTCCCTTCCTCGCGGACGGCAACTATAGTCTGGAGGACGACGTCCACGACGCCGCCGGGAATGCGATCAAACTCGACCCGAAGAACCTCGACTTTGCTCCGCCAAATTTGAATATGGCTTACGTCAACTCCGTGGACCAGATAGTGATCGCCGCCGGGAATAACGGTATCTATCTATTTCTGGACCCGATGAATGAACCCGGCATGGAGTGGCCGAAGCACAGCCAGGCGGATTGCGTTGCCTGGGGCAATTTCTGGGGCGATCGCTATGCGAAGTATCCCTATGTGAACATCCTGATGGGGTCCGACGATGTGCCCCAGCCGTATGGCAACTGGATCGTCTCCGGACTCCAGCACTCGTTATCCGACCGTCTGTATTGCATCGATCAGGCCATCGGCGACCCGGCCGGGAAACATCCCAACATTCCCAATCCGTGGTGGCAGTTTGTCGATCAACACGCGACGTGGATTAACCTTTGGGGTTGGTATGAGTGGGAGACACCGAAATCGATGGGGATGAGGGGCACGTATCAATATGCGACCTGGGTCATGTATTCGCAGGCGGCGCATCGGGGACTGCCGCCGGCACCCACCTTCATTGTGGAATCGGAATACACGTCGTACCCCACGGATAACGGGGAAGGGACCGGGCAGGCGGAGGCCATCGTTATGAAGCAGGGCGACCACGTGCTGCGCCGCCAGCTCTGGTCTGTGCCCTTGGGTGGAGGAAGCGGTTTCGGAATCATCGGCAATATCAACGATGCGATCAACGATCCCATGACCACCTTGAACGATCCCACCCTCAGGTACGTCGCCTACTGCAAATCCTTCTTTACCTCGCGCCCCTGGGAACGGCTGGCGCCTGATTATGCACACACCTTCCTGACGTCTCAGACCGGCGACCCTGCCATTGACGATCCCACCTACGTGTCCGCGGCGATCACCCAGGACGGGACCTTGGGGGTGGTTTACTACCCCGGCCTGAGCGGCAACGCCTTTAAGCTGACGCTCAATCTCTCGAAAATGGGCGGCGGGGTTGGCGCCTCGAACGTATACTGGTTTGATCCTTCAAACGGGACCCAACGCAGTATTCCGGGCGGACCTTTCGCGAATGCCGGCTCTCGGACGTTTACGACTCCCGGGAACAACCACGCAGGCAGCGCCGATTGGGTGCTGGTGGCTGAGACACCAACTCACTGAGACGGAAATCTGCGTGCTATGGGAAGTGGCGCCGGAGGTGACGGTGACGGTGCCCGATTCCGGCTGGGAAGTTGAGCCGCCACCCCCGCCGCCTCCACCACCTCCGCCACCGCAACTGAGGCTCGCCGCGAACAAAGCGGCCAGAGGCGCGCCTAGGGCTGCTTGCCGCCAGCCCGAATTCTACGCGGGAAGGACGCGCTTTCTCCGCCATCGGATGAGAAGAAGGCCGAGCAGGGCGGCGTCCGCCATCCACCAGGCGCCGAAGCCGGGATGACGCGGCATCGGGGATATGACGTTCGGATAGAGCTCAGTTGCCGTTTCCGTGAACAACTCCCACGCGTCATTCCATGGCATTTTTCCTTCTTCCGAAAAAGATCTCACAACCGACCGAATTCGCGAACTGCCTCTTCAATGGATTTGTATTTATCAATTATGAGATACTTGGAGTGTTCATTAAAGCCCATCTGCTGAGCCAGCGCCAGAACCACCGCAGCGCGCCCGCGGGGCACCACCACGCCGTTTTCGTCGGCTACAATGACGTCATGGGGATGAACAGGGGCTCCGTCGCAGACGACCGGAACGTGCGCTCCAGCGAAACGATATTGGTTGACCGAAGTCGACGGAACGATTCCGAAGGCGAAAACAGGAAAATGAATCTTGCGGAGATAGGGAACATCCCGGACCCCACCGTCAATCACCGCTACCAAAAAAATCCCTCGCAAAAATGGCCGTTATCATGAGGCCACCTACACCCGCGATATCAACTCCGTCCTGAAGCACCATAACATAAACCGAATCGGGACATCTATGGTCAATCGCGGCAAGCACGCCTGCGAGGGACTGGGAACCTTGACGATTTGACACGATTCGATGGATGTTTTGATCTGGTAATATGGCCCAAACCACCGGTGGCTAAAGGCGACTTGGATGATCTTGTCCACGCGCTTGTATATGCGGATCAACTCGTCAGCCTCGGCGGTGCTGGTGGTGAAGTGTATTCCCACCAGCGCGTGCAGGCTCAAAATGATGCTGGTCAGGCGTGGCGACCACCACGGCATCCAAATCTTTGTGCTCCAGCATTTGCCGGTAGTCCAGATAGCCGTGAACCAACCCGTGAAGTGAGCGGATATTCTTTATTTGATCTTGCCGCGGCGATCAGACGGCGCCGACTTCGGCAAGTCATCTGCCCCGGCGGCTGCTCGGAGCGATGTTGCAAAGGATGGCGGCTCTCGCGATCCGCGCAGTGTAGAGCCACCGGTTGCGGCGATGAAGAAGTCGCGATGCCAGGAAAGACTCCGAAGGAAGTGGTGCCTGGAAAATCCGGTTCCATCAGTGGCGACAACAGGTTTCGAGGACTTCAGGAGAGGCGGTTCGGAGCTGATGACCCTCTTGGAGAAGAAGTTATGCTCGGTCGGACCGAAACGGATGTATATTTCTGACTGCCGGAAGGCCAAGAGTTAGTTCCGGTTCAAACCATAAGCACCCGAGAGAATCACGCTTAGGGACGGACATGAAAAAGCTCATCAATGATCCAAGAAAGGTTGCACTTGAAGCCATCGAAGGTTTGGCGTTAGCTTTCCCCCAATACCTTCGAATGGTGAACGGGCGCCAAGCCGTGGTGCGCACGGAGGCTCCCATTTCTGGAAAAGTAACTGTTTTGACGGGTGGGGGCAGTGGGCACGAGCCCATGTTTGCCGGCTACGTGGGACGAGGGATGGCTGATGCCAGTGTCGCAGGCAACGTATTCTCATCGCCTCCCCCGCCACCGATCTACGAGACCGCCAAACTTGCTCATAGCGGCGCGGGAGTCTTGTTCATATACGGCAACTATTCCGGGGATATCCTTAATTTCGATATAGCTGCCGAGATGCTTCAGGACGACAACATTTCCGTAGCGACGGTGCGTGTCGCAGACGATGTTGCCTCTGCTCCCCGTGAGCGGAAAGGAGAACGGCGGGGTATAGCGGGCGACCTCTTTGTGATTAAGGTTGCAGGAGCCCGGGCCGAAGAAGGGGGAACGCTTCAAGAAGTCGCGGCCGCGGCAGAAAAGGCCAATGAAAACACCCGTAGTATGGGAGTTGCCCTGAGTTCGTGCATCATTCCAGCCTCGGGCCGGCCCATTTTTGACCTGCCTGAAAACGAGATGGAGGTTGGAATGGGGTTACACGGCGAACCCGGCGTGCAACGTGGTCCGATGCTCACAGCCGACGAGCTTGCCGCGGAAATTCTCTCTCGAATTCTGGCGGATCTTCCCTATCGATCAGGCGGTGAGGTGGCTGTTCTTGTGAACGGATTAGGCGCAACTCCGCTATCGGAGCTCTTCATTGTGTTCCGTGCTGTCAGCCGATTACTGAAAGAGGCCGGTTTGTTGGCTGTCGGTTCTTATGTCGGGAATTATGCCAGCTCATTAGATATGGCCGGATGCTCAGTTACCTTGATGCGTTTAGACCCCGAACTCAAGCGGTTGCTTCTTGCGCCTGCTGAATGCCCGGCGCTCGTACAGGTGTAGCCCATGTCTCACACTGGGATCGGTGCGCAAGATTTCCGTGAAATGATGGTTTTTGTGGCGGGAAGAATAAGGGAAGAAGAGGCACATCTCAATTCACTCGACGCGGCAGTTGGCGACGGTGATCACGGCATCACCATGCGGCTTGGGTTCGAAGCCGTCACACGCAAACTCGGTGAACTTGACACGGAGACGGGTATCGACAACCTGCTCGTTGAAGCCGGCATGGCCTTTATGGCTGCCACAGGAGGAGCCAGTGGCGTGGTGTTCGGGAAGATGTTCATGGCCGGCGGCCGCGCGCTGAAGGGTCTCCGGCAATTTGGTCCCCCGGAGCTTAAGTCTCTTTTAAAAGCCATGGAATCGTCTGTCTCGAGCTCGGGCAAGGTAAAGCCCGGCGACAAGACAGTCCTTGATGCCGTTGCGAGCGCGTTTCAGTCAATCGCCGACTCCGAAGCTCCGCTTTTGGAGGTTTTCACGAAAGCCGCGACCGCTTCCGAGGCCGCCGCCCAGAGGACGGCAAACGTGCTCTGCCGTGTGGGTCGCGCGAGCCGCCTGGGAGATCGGGCGCTCGGCCATCCTGACCCGGGCGCTGTTTCCTTTTCGATGATATTGCGAGCCATGGCGGACTGGCTGGCGGCACGGCAGGGAAGCTTAGCGTAGGGTGCCAATTAAGCGGTTCGGCAAGCGCAACTAAAATCCCTTAAATCAACCTCCAAGGTCATGCGATGCCTCTTGCACCGAGCGGTTGCTGTGAACCACCTGTTTCAAGGCACAAATCATTGCGCTTGCATTATCACTCTGCCAAACATTGCGGCCAAAGGTTATACCCGCTGCCCGTGCCTGAACTACGTCATAGGCCATGCGTAAGACCTCAGCCTCTGTCTCCAGCCGGGGTCCTCCGGCAGCCACCACGAGCGCCGGAGCGGCCTTTTCCACGACCGCAGCAAACGTTTCGGAGGAGCCAGTGTAGAAGGTCTTGACGATATCCACGCCCAGCTCCATAGCCAGTCGGGCCGCATAGCCCACCCGTTCCAGGGAGTAACGCTCGTCAGGCGGAACGAGTCCCCCGTTGGGATAGGCATGGGCGATTACCGGCATTGCTGCTCTCTCCGCTTCACGGACCAGAGCCGCCAGGTTAGCCAGAATCTGGGGCTGGTGCGGGCCGCCAATCGTCACCGCCATAGCAATGGCATCCGCACCCAACCTCAGGGCGTCCTCCACCGGGCTTACCCAGACATCTTGCTCAGGGTGGAAAGGGGACAGGGTGGAACACTTCAAGATTAAAGCCACGCGCCCGGCATAAGGACGAAAGCAGTGCTCCGCCGTCCCTTTCATCAACATGATTGCGTCAGGACCGCCCCTGGCGACTTGCTCGACAACCCGGCATATGTTCTCTAACCCCTTGAGTAAGCCGTAACTGGGGGCATGGTCCAGCGCCACCGTGAGAATGCGTCCTGACTCAAGGTTCTTCAGCCGTTCCAAACGGATGGCTTTCCCGAGTGTGCTCATGAAGATCCTCCTTTTCCCTCACGGATGTATCGTGGGAAGTGTTGGGTTCTTGAGGTAGTTGTAACTCATCTCGAGACTCTCGAATACCGGCCGATCCCCAAAATCCTGCTCGAAGTAGTAGTGCCTTAAACCCCCGCCGGAAGCTGCGGCCAAAATCCGCCGCCATCTTAAGGGTTCGACTTGCCCCAATGCCTTTTCACCTAAGGGCTACCAGACGATGCCCATGCCACCGCGGCCCAGTTCCGCCAGGATGCCGTGGCGTTGGCTCAGGGAGTGCAGGGAACCAGCGAGGAGCTCTGGCGGCGTTTCTCCAGAAGCTCGTGGAGCCCCATGTGGCGTGGTCCCCTGGGCGTCCTCGAGTGGGGTCGTCAGGCACCGGCACGATGCCTTGCTGGGCGGTGGACCCGTCCATGAGGGGCGAAGCATAACGCGAAAGTGGCCCCAGATCAAATAATCTTGGCGTCTCTGACTTCAGCAAAAATGAGCGAGGAGCACGGGCATGTGCTGCCGCAGTCCCCACTCTTTGGGGTCGGCGATTTCCCGTTGGGACTTGTGGGAGCTGGCAGCTCGTTCCAGTTGGTCCATACGGAAGATCGACGCATCTTGCGAGAAATAGGATGTAGGCACTTTCGGGGGCAGCCCGTCAAAATGGAACTTGCTCTGTCGTCTCGCTTCCCGGCTCGTTCAAAGGGTTGTCGCTTTCGTCGACGGGCTCCGCAGGCTTCGATGATTCATCCGCTTTGGCACCGTTCCCATTACCTCGGAAGAGAATCACCTTAAGGCAGTCATTTGGCCATCGAATGGCACGAAGGCCGCGGGGATAAGCCTAGACTACTCTGACCTGAAAGTTCCCGAAGTGCGGATCGGCCTCGGGGTACGCAATGGCGATGTGACCTTGTAAGGTACAAAAAATCAACTCAAGGTAATTACCTTCCCTATCAAGGTCCGAGGGGCGCAAGTTTTCGCCGGGTCAAGAATCACTTCTCATTAGGAGCTACCGGGTCCACCCCGTATGGTCAAAATATTCGACCGGACGATTCAGTGCCAGATCACATATGATGTACGGTCACCATGCAAAAAAAATGGGCACGGTTGTTGGCGTATGTAACGGGTCTGGTAAACCAGCAGTTGCTCCTGCAAAACGAATACCTGGCTGCCGAGAACCGGATCTTGCGATCACACCTTCCCGTCCGTCCGAGGCTGTCCGATCCGGAGAGATCCACACTGGCTGAAATCGGCAAGAGACTCGGCCGTCGGGGGCTGGAACAGGTGGCCGGCATCGCCCAGCCCGACACGATCCTGGCGTGGTACCGGCGGCTGATCGCCCGCAAGTTCGACGGATCCAAACGCCGTTCCTATCCGGGCCGACCGCCCATTGATGGCAAAACCGAGGCCCTGATCGTACGTATTGGCCAGAGAGAACTCCGGCTGGGGATACGATCGGATCGTGGGAGCCCTGGCCAACCTCGGCCATCGGGTGTCGGATCAGACGGTGGCGAACGTGCTCAGGCGGTATGGCATCGCACCGGCACCGAAGCGGCGCCAGAAGACCACCTGGAAGGAGTTCATTTCCGCCCACCTGGCCGTGTTGGCGGGCGTCGACTTCTTCACCGTTGAAGTGCTTACTTGGCGAGGTCTGGCCACCTATTACGTCCTGTTCTTCCTCCAGCTGGAGACCCGACGCGTAAGCTTGGCGGGGATCACCCGGCATCCCACCGAAGAGTGGATGACGCAAATGGGTCGTAACGCGACGCACGAGGCATGCGGGTGTCTGCGCCAACAGCGGTACGTGCTTCACGACCGCGACTCGAAGTTCGGCGCGGAATTCCGGGAGACGCTGGCCGCAGAAGGGGTGAAGTGCCTGCGACTTCCTGCGCGTAGCCCGAACTTGAACGCTTTTGCGGAACGGTGGGTGCGATCGGTCAAAGAGGAGTGCCTATCCAAGTTGATCTTGTTCGGGGAAGCTTCCTTGAGGAGAGCGCTAACCCAATTCCGAGAGCATTACCACGCCGAAAGAACCACCAGGGCAGAGGCCACAAGCTGCTGTGTCCCCGACCCAGTCCACTGGAATCTCCCCTTCATGGGACCGTTCGCTGCCAGGAGCGATTAGGTGGGCTGCTCAAGTACTATGAGCGCGAGGCAGCATGAGTAGCCAGGTGGAGGATGGGACAGTGGCATTTTGGGTTACCCTCGGCGTCCCGAGCCAGGTGCTGCACTGTTCTCGACTTGTCACCGGCCTGACCAACGAACACGCTCGAACTTGACTGCCAATCCGACGAAGCACCTGCCTGATTGGCCTGCAAAAATGTCTGTAAAAATGCTGATCGCATTTTGTGGGTGCTTTTGGCTCACGGACCAGTTTATTGACCTTACGGCTACTGATGGGGGAAGTCAGATGACAACTCAGGTGTCCCAACTCGACCCACGGTTAACCGTACATTCCGCGTGACAATCCCACATGAAAATCGTAAGCTTAGGGTGAGCGTACAGTAAGAAGGCGACGCTATGATACACAAGGCAAAGGATCTCTCCCCCGACCAGAAGGCGGCTGTCGAGAGCCTGCTCGGACGCCAAATACTTGAAGGCGAGGCCGTTAGTGTACGTGCATTCGAGCCCCCGGTCCTGTCAGACAAACGGCGACAGGAAATCGTCGATTCGCTTAAACGTTATTTTGCGCAAGTAGATGCTAACAGCAGATCGCTTTCCGCTGAAGAAGCGGAAGAGGCTATTACTGAGGCCATGCGTAGCACGCGTCCGCATTACGCCCCCCACCAGTGAGAGTTGTTCTCGATACCACGATCCTCGTTCGGGCAGGCGCAAGTCCTCATGGGCTGGCTCGTGATCTGCTACTCGCGATCATCACCGCCAAACATCCGTTAATCCTCTCGAACGAAATTCTTCATGAACTTGCCACGGTGTTGCGCTACCCGCGTGTGATGGCTATCCACGGCTTGCCGGAAACGAAGATGTACGATTTCGTCGAATTCCTGCGGGAGACTGCCGAGATAATTCCGCTTAACCCGGTGTTTACAGCACCCATCCGAGACGTAAACGACATTATTGTTTTGCAAACAGCCGTTGTCGGCGAAGCGGATGTGATTTGCACAACAGATCAGGATTTCTTCCAACCGCCCGCTTCGGTGTTCCTTCATAAGCTCGGAATTGCCGTCATGGACGACATCGATTTGATGAAGCAGTTGCGATCTTGACCCTTGCAGCCCACCCTGGGGCGCTGGGCCCGGAAGTGGATCGAACTTGTTGGCGAGTGGGGCTCAGCCACATTTACCTCCGGCAGCAACTCGACCCCCGCATTTGGTATGTACGGTCGTGCCGCTGATTCGCGCGATCAGTGTTGACCGCGCAACCGGCCGCCTGTTTTGTTTCGTTTGCGACGAAATTAATGAGAGCTCGTTCGCGTGATGTGTGCCTGCTCGAGACAAGGCATGTTCCGTGTCTGCCGTCTGTGTGTGGTACCCCGGTCAGCGTTCCCTTAACAGCGTCGGCAACGAAGGCGCGCCGCGCCGCTGAGCCGATCAATGGCACTATCCAAGATGGCGACTTCACTGGCCGAATCCGGCATTTAGAGTTGACTCCCCTACCAAAGGCGCCTTGCAGCCTGTAATGCATGAGCTTTCGCCAGTTGAGTAAACTGAACCCAGCGGCCCCCGGTCCTACTTCGCTTCAAGGACAGAAGGTATTGAGCACCACCTGAGACCTGTAGTGGGGAACTTTACTTGCGGCAGCTTCAATTTGGTCCAGTCGCTGCCTCCACAATACTACTCGCTTTGGCCGTCACACTCGGGCACCTATGGAAATGCACGCGTCGGGAAGATGGGATTACGTGTAACGAGTTGTCGGGATTCCGCCTAAACCATGAGCCGGGCCGCATCTTCCAAACACATCGCAACGAGACGGCGCGCGCGGGGGTAGGGTGAATCGAAACGAGTACCAAATCAGTACCACTTGAGCGTTCTTACCGTGCTTTTGCGTGCTCCTGCGTTGCCAAGCGTGCCGCAAAATCAATGAGACCCCTATCCTATGCTGTCTGTCACGCATGAGGTCGCGGGTTCGAGTCCCGTCGTCCCCGCCAGCTAACCTAATACGAAACAAGCACATACGAAGCCTTGCCCAGTTGCAACAGTTGCAACTGGGTCACACTGGGCCACAACCGTTGTTGAATTGTGGTTTGTTCCTTGATCCGCAGGCTTCTTCGGAAACCAAATCAGGTTTTCGATCTTGCTCATAGCCTCGCGCTGCTGGCCCTCCAGTTCGTGCATGCACTTTTGACTTGTGCCCAGCTTGGAGTGACCTAGCAGTTGCTTCATGACCAAAGTTGGAATAGTCCCTTCATCTCCCCCGAGTGTCGAGAATGTGTGCCGAAGTGAATGGCAGGAGAAATGAGGGATGCCGGGCTTCTTGCTGACCGGATAGATGTGCCGGTTGATCAGCAGACTCTCCGCCGTCATCTTCAGGCGCATCATCTGCAGGTGCAGCCGGTCCTCCCGCCCCATGCTCACGTCCTGGGCCTGCCGCACGGCGCAGCCTTCCTGCATGCGGTCGGCGCGATTCTGAAGCCACGTGGCCCGCGCCAGACGGATCACCAGTCCCTCCCGCGCGGCATCGCTGGGCTTGTAGGTTTCCCAAAGTCCTTCCACCAGTTTCTGGAAGTGGGCCGGATCTTCGCCCAGGGCGCGCATAGCCACCTCCTCCGCCTGCGCGTAGAACCCATGACGCAAGTGGGCGGCGCGGATGCGCTTGCGGCGCTCGTCCGTCGCCGGACCGTGGGAGAGTTTCTGATTCTGCCGAATCGCAACCAGTAGCGCGCGTGCCTGTCGTCAATCCGTGGCACGCGTCGTAACGTCTGCATTGACACACGAAGCCGGAATCCAGAGAGGGCGCAGTTATGACCTTGCCACGGCCGTGGCGGCGACCCAACTTTTTAGCGTGTCCGCCGCGATGACGCGGCCTGCGGCTAAGCGAGGGCCGGTGACGCGACCGGACCATGGGCGGTGGTCGAGTTACAACAATTTTGCCCTGGATAAGGCAATAGTAGCGGCGTGCCCCATCCCGATTGACGACGTGCGGTTGCCGCTGCGGTACCGGGCATGAGAAAAGCCCAGGGTCGGGACTACACTGACCGCTAATCCCAGTAGACTTCCCGATGCCCTCTACGCCGCGCCGTCAGTCTTCATGGCTTCAGAACGACGTCAATATGCCACTTGCAGGGCTCCCCCTGACCTGGAGCCAACTTGAGCCCAAGTAACCAGGGAATGAACCCGCTTTTGCAGCCGAAGATCGACACCCGTTCTTGGCAGTGGTGTCATTTGCGAGACATGGGCGCTCCCAAGTGCAGTCATTCCCGCGAAGGCGGAAATCCACTGCGCAAGTTATTGGAAATGTGCCGCCGACGGAGGGGATTCCCGCTTCCCGCCTTCGCGGGAACAAGCTTCGCGGGAATGACTACTGTTTCGAAGTGGATCCCATTCCAAGTGACACCACTACCCCCGTCGGGGGCGGTGATACAGGCGCTATGAGCTTTGAAGAAGAAACAGGGCGCGGGACATTGACGCACGCCTCGGGATGCGCAGGAACTTCCGGCGAAATCGTGATTATGCGGTTGCAGGTGGTCACGCTGATCTGGATGGTGGTTGAGTGCGCCCTTGCTCTCTTTTCAGCCGTCGGATTGACAGTGATGGGGAATTCAGTTAGCTTGAAAGGTCGTGCAAGCCCGTGGCTCAGTCCGGTTAGAGCGCTGGATTGACCCAAATTTATCCTTTTCCCGTGGCCGCTTGCAATAATAGAGTCCCAGTATCTTGGGGCGCACCCTGTGTAGGCACCCAAGGTTCATTTCTTTACCCGAACCGAATGTCGTTGCCAATGGGCCAACGTTTCCAGTTGAAGTTCAACCACTGCTTTTGGGGTCTGTTCTTGGTGGTGCTGATCACCCCGCTGCCGGGACGTGGCTGGGACGCCATCATCCAGCCTCCTCGAGAATACAAGCTCCGCTTTTATCACACTCACACCAACGAGCGGCTGGAGATCGTATATCGCCGCGGCGACACGTATTTACCTACCGCGCTGGCCCGGTTGGACTATTTTCTCCGCGATCACCGCACCGGGGATGTCCGTCACTTCGATCCGCGGTTGTTTGACCTGCTGCATGACCTGACCGAGTCTCTGCACGATGCGGGCGGCGAGATCGACGTGATCTGTGGCTACCGCACACCGTGGAGCAACGAATTTCTCCGCACCCGCAGCGCCCATACCGGGGTGGCTCAGCATAGTCTTCACATGCTGGCAGAGGCGATCGACATTCGCTTGCCGGGGATCCCGACCTCGGAACTGCGCGATGCGGCGTTGCGGCTGCGTCGTGGGGGCGTGGGATATTACTCCGCTTCTAACTTCGTACACGTCGACGTGGGACGGGTGCGGCGCTGGTAGCCGTATTTCCCCGCGGACGCGGATACCCCCTGGCCAGAGCCTCCTCCAGGCGAGCATCGTGCCCGTAGATATCCTGGAAGAATTTCACCTCTCCATCGGGCAGCACGACCGCCGTAGCATAGATGATCACCACCGGGATTTTCTGGGCCAGATTCACTTGCTGTGAATCCGGGCCGCTGTTCATCGCCTCCACGATCTTGTCTTTGGTCCAGCCGTCGTTCCCCCGCAAGGTCCATTCCGCCAGCGCCACAGGATTTTCCACGCGAATGCAGCCGTGGCTGAAGTCGCGCCGGGTTCGAGAGAACAACTCCGTCGCCGGTGTGTCGTGGAGGTAAACATTGTGCTCGTTGGGAAACACGAACTTGACCAGACCCAGCGAATTCTTGGGACCAGGCCTTTGCCGGACACTGAGAGCGCCGGAACTTAATTGCGCCAACTGCTCATCGCTGACGGCCCCCGTGGATACCACGCTGCCGCTCCGGTCGACCACCTCGAAATCGTTCTTCCGTACGTAATCCGGATCTTTCTTGATCTTGGGCACAGTTTCCCCGCGCTGGATGGGCAGCGGAACATTCCAGTACGGCCGAAAAATCACGTACGACATATCTTGCGCGAAGACCGGGGTGCGCGTTCGGTAGGCGCGGCCCACGACCACCTTCATGGTCAAGTCGATAACTTCTCCCTGGCCGAAGGCTCGCAAGGTGAATTCCGGAATGTTGACCAGTATGGGGGGATGGTCAAACGCGCGGGGCACCCATCGCCAGCGCTCCAAGGTGAGCTGTAGTTGGCGTACGCGATCACCGAGCGGGGTGTTCAACTGCTCCAGAGTATCTTTGCCAATCCGTCCGTCAGCCTCCAGACCGTGCCTCTCCTGAAAGTGCTTTACGGCGTCGACAATGGGGCCCTGGTAGAGCGTCGAATCAGGCGCCACGGCGGCATTGGGCGGGAGATCGCCGACCAATTTCAGCAGGCGCACTAATCGCGGCACGCCCGGATAATCATCTCCTGGTTCGATCATTTTCTTTTTTGCGGGCGGCAACTTCCCGCCATCGTCCTGACCGGCCATCTGCATGTACTTGCGGAGCCCTTCCTGCGTGCGCCGGTATAATTCAAACGGCGGTTCAAGCCTGGACAGCGCGGCGGCAACATCATGGGAGTCGATGATTTGATCCCGGAGGAACTGCGCCAAGTCAAATTTGTGGGGCGCGTCGTCAGCGCCGAGGTGCACCCTCCGGGGTTTAACCCGCCCGAACTGCACTTCGGAGACGTAGCGCATCAGTGAAACCGTCAGTGCCAGGTCGAAGCGCACCGGCTCGTCTTCCGAGACATGCTGGTTCTTACCACTGAACCTGGCGATGCGATCCTTCCAGCGGGGACCATCATAATCCTCAGCGCTGAGTCCGACTTGGTCCGCCTGTTCCAGCGCGATGATTACGGACAGTGCCTGGCTGGTGGGACGTCCGGCGTTCAGCCACGCGAGCGAGTAATTCGAGGACTCGTAGAAGCTCTTGACGTCCTCGCGGTAGTCAGGAAAGTTGGGCCAGCGCAGGTCCTCGAGCGTTCCCGCCTCAACGAAGCTCCGCAACGCTTGCTGACCTGAAGATGAGAGCTGCGGCGCGGAAGGCGACACCGCCATGGCAATTGCGGGGGAAAGAAGGGAGAAGACAACGACCAGCAGCGGAAACTCGTTCATCCGGCGAAGAAGAAGGGAAATTTTCATTGTGCGTATGCCCTCGCGCTTACTCCGGAAGGATTTCAGCTTTGCATTCGAAGTCTTCTCATGTGGCCATGAAGTGTACCACGACCTGCTCGAAGAAGTAGCTGCTGGAAATCGAGCAGGGTTTGAAAGCGCATCTGGAGTGTGCCAAACTCTTAAAGTTCCTTTTTCGCGGCCTGGCCCGAATCGAGGACGACGGTTCGATGCGTCAGAAGCATCGAGGTAGCGCGTTTTTGATGAGGATTATATGGACCAATGGTTCTCCACAGAAGGTTCGCCGTCTCCGTTAGGAGTGACATGGATCGAGAAGGAGGAAGCATTCAACTTTGCCCTTTATTCTAAGTTCGCCACCGAGGTCACACTCCTTCTATACTCATCCAACGAGTACTTCCAGCCGCTTCATGAATACCGGTTCAATCCCCTTATCAATAAGTCCGGACGGGTATGGCACTGCCGATTGAAAGCCGCAGCAATCTCCGGAGCGCAATACTACGCTTACCGGGTAGCCGGCGCCAATGAGCCAGGAGCGGGTCACCGTTTCGACGATGAGAAGATACTCTTTGATCCCTACGCTGGAGCTTTGTTCCGCCCACCGCACTTCAGCCGTGAGGCGGCGCGGATTCCAGGGAGCAACGCCGGTCGAGCGCCACTCGGAGTGATCGTCGCCGACCACGGGTTCGATTGGACCGGGGATCGACGGCCCATCCATACCTCGGATACCGTCATCTATGAAATGCACGTAAGAGGCTTCACGATGAGGGCGAACTCCGATGTGCCCACGGAACAAAGGGGCACTTACGCGGGACTGATTCAGAAGATCCCCTACCTGAAGGAGCTCGGAATTACGGCGATAGAGTTGCTCCCGGTATTCCAGCAGGATCCCCAGGAAGGCAGTTACTGGGGATATATGCCGCTGAGTTTCTTCTCTCCCCATCACGAATATGCGATTGCCCAATCCTCGGAAGGGGTGGTCAACGAATTCCGGGGCATGGTCAAGGCCCTGCACGCGGCGGAGATTGAAGTGATCCTCGACGCCGTTTATAACCACACGGCGGAAGGAGACGAGACGGGTCCCACTTACAGTTACCGGGGGATTGATAATGACACTTATTACCTGCTGCAGCCCGACGGAATCCACTATCGCAACGACACCGGTGCAGGAAACATCCTGAACTGCGCGAACCGTTACGTCCGCAAGATGATCGTCGACAGCTTGAGCTTCTGGGTGAAAGAGATGCACGTGGACGGATTTCGCTTTGACCTGGCCTCGATTTTCACCCGCAATGAAGACGGCTCCGTCAACCTCTACGATCCTCCGGTGATTGCGGAAATCGGCGATTTTCCGGGGCTGGAAGCAAGGCGCCTGATTGCGGAAGCCTGGGATCTCGCCAGCTACGAGCTGGGGCGAAGCTTCCCGGGCCTCCCCTGGTTGCAGTGGAACGGCAAATTCCGCGATGACTTGCGGGCCTTCGTCAAAGGCGACCCGGGAATGGTTCCCGCCGCCATGACCCGCATCTACGGCAGTAGCGACCTGTTCCCCGACGACATCATGAACGCTTACCACGCCTTTCAGAGCGTGAACTTCATCACCTGCCACGACGGCTTCTGCCTGTACGATCTCGTCTCCTACAACCAGAGGCACAACGAAGCGAACGGCCACTACAATACCGACGGATCGGATTACAACCAGAGCTGGAATTGCGGCTGGGAGGGCGACGAAAACGTTCCCGCCGAGGTCATGGACCTGCGCAAGCGTCAGGTGAAGAACTTCTGCTGCCTCCTGTTTCTCTCCAACGGCACTCCCATGTTCTATGCCGGGGATGAATTCATGAATACGCAGAAGGGCAACAATAACCCCTACAATCAGAATAATGAAACGACGTGGCTCGACTGGGACCTGCTCGGCAAGAACCACGACGTTTTTCGCTTTTTCAAGAACATGATTGCCTTCCGCAAGTCTCACCCCTCGCTCGGACGGAGCCGGTTCTGGCGCGACGACGTGCGCTGGTATGGAGTTGCCGAAGCGCCGGATCTTTCCTTTGACTCGCACACTCTGGCCTGGTGTCTGCACGGCGCGTCCCAGAACGACAACGACATCTACGTGATGATCAACGCCTACTGGCAAGCCTTGACATTCGTTGTCCAAGAGGGAGAGCCGCAACAGTGGTTCCGCGTGGTCGACACGAGTCTTGCCACACCTGAAGACATCTGTGAGCCGGAGGCGGAGCAAAAGCTCCAAAGCCTGAATTACCGTGTCGGACCGCGGTCCACCGTGGTGCTCATTCGCAGGTGACTTCACAGCTCGATTTTGCCATTTCTCGTCGCTCGCCACTGTCCTTCACAGCCTTTCCTGCTCGTCACTCATCACTCATCACTTGTCACTGCTTTTTAATTAACTCCCTTTATTTTCATCAACATCGTGGCGAGATGGGTTTAACCAGTTTGTTTTCAACAATATCGTGGAGAGGCGAAAAACAGGCATTTTTTCTATATGTGCTTTCAATAACTTAAAGAACTTTAACCCGATTTTTTAACCCCCTTTTTTTTGGTTCCTCAGCAGAATTTGTGGGTAGACTCCGGTTCAGGTAGAGCTCCAAGAGTGTGGTAGAGAGCGACTTCGGCGGCGCGGAAGGTGCGAAAGCCATAGGCTTTTCTCAGCGTCAGT
>Ga0326728_10003573_pt1 | contig 47872 bp, 43 predicted proteins | sample MB3enrmetagenome_FD_207602 | JGI IMG/M metagenome (GOLD analysis project Ga0326728, IMG submission 207602) | Lab enriched peat soil microbial communities from McLean, Ithaca, NY, United States - MB31MN | ecosystem: Environmental > Terrestrial > Soil > Wetlands > Peat | place: USA: New York...
CGTGTCGGGCGCGTTGTGCTGCTTGTCGGCGCCCATGGCGTAGTGCAGTTGCCAGATGTCCAACACGCCGCGGGTGTCGCGGATGGTCTGCCAGGTGGCCGCGTCGCCGCCCTTGCGCGGACCGTTGTTCATGATGGCCACGTGCGGATCGAGCGCGTGCACGAACGCCGGAGATCCGGACATCGGCATGCCATGGTGCGACACCAGGTACAGATCCACCCGCCCGATCTTGTTGACCGGGCACACCAGGTCGTATTCGTGGTCCTTGGTGAGGTCCCCCATGTCCACCATGCGGAACTCGCCGAACGCGATCAGCAAGCCCACGGACTGCCCGTTCTCGGTGGTGTCCGCGGGGGGCCGCTGATAGCCGTCGCAGGCCGGATTGGGCTCGCCGGCCCCGGCCAGCGGCGCGCCAATCACCTGGCCCGCGGCCGAAAGCACCTTCACGTCCATGCCTTTGACGGGAATGGTGTCGCCGGGCTTGGCCACGATGTGCTGGCCCTTGTCGCGAAACGCGGTGTACTCGTTGAACCGGATTTCCGCGTCCTTGCCGGTCTCGGTCTGCGCGCCGTGGTCCACGAAATGCACGATGGGCAACTTCTTGGCGAGCCCTTGCACGCCGCCCACGTGGTCGGCATGGTAGTGGGTGATGAGCAGGTAATCGATCTTCCTGACGCCCGCCGCCTTGGCCGCGGCCGCGATGCGATCGGCGTCGCGGTGGTCGGGTCTGGACCAGCCGGTATCCACCAGCAGGCTCTCTCCGGCCGGCGTGACGAACAAGGTGGCCTGCCCGCCCTCCACGTCGATCGAATAAATCTCCAGGTTCTTCGCCGCCGGAAGAACCGAAGCGCACGCCAGCGCCAATAGAACGGGAAGCAGCCTTCTCACCCCGAAAATGGTAGCATGGACCGGATCGGGATATCGGGGATCCGGCCCCGCGGGTGCAGTCCAGGGAACTACCGGACCCCCAAGCTCGTATGTACTAAGGGATGCCATTTTGCAGCCAATGCGGGAATCGGGCAAGCGACGCCGACGTGTTCTGCGCCTTCTGCGGGACGCGCCAGCCGGTGAATGCGCCGCCCGCGCCGGCCGCCGATATTCTCTCCGGTCTCTCGCCCCACGCCGCGTCGATCCTATGTTACGTTCCCTGGATGGGCTGGATCGCCTGCATCGTGGTTTTGGCCGCCGACAAATTCCGCCAGGACCGGGTGGTCCGCTTCCACGCGTTCCAGGGCCTATACCTGTTTGTGGCGTACCTGGTGGACGAAGTGGCGCTGCGGCCGCTGGACCATTTTATGTTCCCGTTCCTGCATGTCTCCCGTTTGTTTGAAGCCGTTCTGCTGGTCGCCTCGATCTACATGATGATCAAGGCCTCGCAGGGCGCGGCCTGTTCCCTGCCCCTGGTCGGCGATCTGGCGCATCGCTCCGCCACCGAGGATTGGCCCAAGAATTAGGCCGCCGGCCGCGAGCTTTCCGAAAAGCGGCCCGGCGCCCTCCCTTTACTGCCCCAGAATGTTGAACGTGGTGGTGCCTTCCACCCGGACCTTGGCATACGCGTCGTTCCAGATCTTGTGGTAGGGGTCCGAGGTGTAAACCTTCAAGGCATCGGCATCCTTCATTTCGATGCACATGCCATACTCGCGCGCCGTCACGCTGATCGGCGCCGTCACCGTCTCGCCGGCGCGGAGTTTCTGCATCGCCGCGTCATCCATCTTGCCGGGCGCCACCAGACGAAGCGGCGACGCCAGCTTGCCATACCACACCCGGATCACGCCCTGGATCTTCTGGGGCAGCGCGTCCGACGCTTTGTAGAAGGCGTCCCAATCGGCCGCGGTGGCGTCTTTGACCGGGGTCCAGGCAAAGCAGTGCATCAGGGTTTTGTCCCCGCCGAATGCGGCCGTATGAGACATCAGGATCAGTGCGCCGCAGGCAGCCAGGCGGGTCATCGATAGCAGTTTCATGTGGTGGATTCTCCTTGGTGGTTTTGTCGCAAACGTCTGGATTGTAGCACCCGAGGCGCCAGCCGGCGCCAACGCTAAAATCTCTTGACAACAATAGAACGACGTGTCATTCTATGCTTGATATGAGACAACCGACACCCGCTCTCGCGCGCGGCCTGGCTTTTGCGGCGCCTGCGCTGACTGCGTACCTGGTCCTGGCCCCAATTGCCTGCGGCCGTTTGGATATCGTGTTTGGGGTCCGCGACGCAATCCCCGGATGGCTTCAGCCTCCGGGAGCCTTGCTGGTTCTGGCGGGGATGACGGTTTCCCTCTGGACGCTGTTCCTCTTTGCCGTGGTCGGGGATGGGACTCCCAATCCCATCGCCCCACCGCGCAACTTGGTGCGGAACGGACCCTTTCGCTACAGCCGGAACCCCATGATGATGGGCGGCTGGACGGCGGGGTTCGGCCTGGGCCTGCTGCTGGGATCGCCGTGCTACCTGGCGCTCTGCGGCGTGGTGGTGCTGGGGGGAGCGGGATACGTGCTGGCTTTCGAAGAACCTTCTCTGCTGCGCCGGTTCGGAAGCGCGTATTCCGACTACTGTCTGGCTACCCCGCGCTGGTTCGGTTGTCCCCACGCTTAGATAAGGATTTATGGTCTACCACACGACGCCCAAAATTGCGGAGCGGAAGGAAGCGCGCAAGCAGCGTTTCATCCAGACCGCGGTCCAGCTTTTCGGGACGCATGGATATGCGGCCACCACGGTCCCTATGATCGTCCAGGAATCCGGCTCCTCCACCGGCAGTTTCTATTTCTACTTCAAGAATAAGGAGGACGTTTTCGCCGCCGCGATGGAATGGCTCGGGCAGCGGATCGCCGAAGCGCTCAATCGGGCCATCGCGGCGCAAACCAATCCCCTACTCCAGATGAGGGCCGCCGTGGAAGGCTTTTTTCTGTTCCTGGCACAGAACCCCACCGAAGCCCGGATTCTGCTGGTCGAGTCGTCGGGTTTGGGGGAACGACTGGAGGCGATCCGGCGGAGACTGCTCGCCAGTCACGCCAGGGGAGTCGAATCCGCCCTGGCGGCGCTGGGGCCGCTGCTTCCGCCGATCCGGCCGCCGGTCGCCGCATGGTGCTGGGTCGGCGCGGTGTACCAGGCGGTGTGGTGGTGGCTGGAACAGCCGGCGGAATCCAGGCCGCCGGTGGAAAGGATCGCCACCGAGGTAGCCGATTTCAACCTGCGCGCGATTGGAGCGGATCCCCGAACGCTGGCGGCAGCCGGCACGGCCCCTGCCGTCCACGCCGCCCGGAAACGCCCAGGCCGAAAGAGAACGCCATGATTCGCTTTTTGCCGCTGATCGTGAAGAACTGCTGGCGTAACCGGCGGCGGACGGTCCTGACGCTGGTCAGCATCGCCGTCTCCATGTGCCTGCTGGGCGTCATGGTTGCCGTGTTTCACGCCTTCTACCTCCGGGACCCGTCGCCGGAGGAGGCCTTGCGCCTGGTCACGCGCAACCGCATCTCACTGATGATGGCGCTGCCGTATTCCTATGCGGCGCGCATCCAGCGGGTCCCCGGCGTGCGGGAAGTCATGATCTCCAACTGGTTTGGGGGCACATATAAAGACAATCGCGATTCCAGGAACAACTTCGCCCGCTTCGCCGTGGAGCCCGAAAAGCTATTCACGATCTACAGCGAACTGCGCGTTCCCGAAGATTGGCGGCGCGCCTTCGAGCGCGAGCGGACCGCCTGCGTAATCGGCCGCGATCTCGCCAACCGGTTCAACTGGCGCCCCGGTGACCACATTACGCTGGTGGGCGACATCTATCCGGGGCAATATGAGCTCACGGTCCGCGGAATTTTCGACAGCCCCCGCGCCAGCGACGTGCTGTATTTCGACAAAGAGTACGTCGAACAGACCATCCCCAAGGGAAGGCGCGCTTTTGCCCGGATGTTCGACATCCTCATCGACAGTCCCAAGAACGCCTCCCGGATCGCGGAAGCCGTGGATGCCGAGTTTCGCAATGCCACGGCCCAAACCAAGACCGAATCCGAGCAGGGTTTCGTGGTGGGCTTCGTATCGCTCCTGGGGGACATCAAGATGCTTCTCATCGGCGTCTCCACGGCGGTGATGTTCACGATTCTGCTGGTTTCGGCTAACGCCATGTCCATGTCCGTACGCGAGCGCGTGCGCGAAGTCGGCGTCCTCAAGACACTGGGCTTCACGCCCGGCGACGTACTGACCCTGGTGCTCGGCGAGGCCTGCGCCATATCCGTGGCCGGGGGAACCATCGGCTTTCTGGTATCCACTCTGCTGACCGGCGGCGTAAGCAAGACACGCGCCGGATTGTTTTTGCCGCCGATCAAGCCGTTTGAACCGTCGGTGGCATTGGCCTGCATCCTCATGGCCGGGGCCATCGGTCTGGTGAGTTCGCTCCTTCCGGCGATGAGCGCATCGCGCGCTTCGATCGTCGAGGCGCTGCGCAGCACGGATTAGCCATGTCCATCCCTTTCAACTACAACCTGCGAAACCTGGCGGTCCGGAAGACGACCTCCATCATGACAGCCGTCGGAATTGCCCTGACCGTGACCGTACTCCTCGCAATTCTGGCGCTGCTGCAGGGGCTGCGCGTCACGCTCTCGTCCTCCGGCGATCCGCTGAGCGTGATCGTGCTGCGCAGGGGATCGGAATCCGAACTGGTCAGCAACATCAGCCGCGCTCAGTTTCAGGATCTGAAGTTCATGCCGGGCATTGCACGCGGGCGCGACGGCCAGCCGCTGGCGTCGCTGGAAATCGTCACGGCCATCAATCTGGCGGCCACCGGCAAGCCCCAAGGCACCAACATCACCGTGCGGGGCCTCTCCCCCGCGGGAATTGAAATGCGCAACGGGATTCGCATCTCGAGCGGGAAATGGTTTGCGGCCGGCAGGCGCGAACTCGTCGCGGGCCAGTCCGTTGCCGCCCGTTTCGCCGACGCACAGATCGGGAAGAGAGTTCATTTCCTCCGCGGCGACTGGGAAATTGTGGGAGTCATGGATGCCGGCCACGGCGCGCAAGCCAGCGAGATTTGGGGCGATCTCAACCAGCTCAGCTCGGACCTCGGCCGGGCCGACGTGCTCAGTTCCATGCTGGTGCGCGCCGTCGATGCCGCCGCCGCCAAGGCCCTGGTCACGGACATTGGCGCCGACCAGCGGTTGAACGTCTCCGCTATCCCGGAAAAGGAGTTCTTCGAACTCCAGACCAGATCGGCCGCGCCCATCCGATACACGGGCATGTTCATAGCGCTGATCATGGGGATCGGCAGCAGCTTCGCCGCCATGAACACGATGTACGCCGCGGTTGCCCGGCGTGCCCGCGAAATCGGCACGTTGCGCGTGCTAGGCTTCCCACGCGGCAGCATCCTATTCAGCTTCTTCCTCGAATCCGTGCTGCTGTCCGCGCTGGGAGGTCTGGTGGGCTGCGCTTTGGTCTTGCCGCTCAACGGTCTCACCACCCAGGTCGGTAGCGGCAACTTCACCGAGATGGCATTCGCTTTTCATGTAACACCCGAAATCATGCTGGCCGGTATCGCGCTGGCGGTTCTGTTGGGCTGCGCGGGAGGTTTTATGCCGGCGCTCGCGGCTTCGAACAAAGACATCCTCAGCGCACTGCGCGGGGCCTGAGGCACATAGGTATGGACGCTGAACTCAAGAATTTGAAAATCGATCGCAGCCATCGGCGGGCTCACGGCTCCCCGCGGCGGGTCATGCGATGGACCATCGCCGCCGCGCTGCCCATGGCGCTGCTGGGCGGGTGGCGGGTGGCCTCCGAAAAGCTGAATGTCGCGCCCGTTGTCGAAATCCGGCGCGTCACGGCGGTCCACTCCGGCGTCGCGCCCGAGGGCGTAGTGCTCAATGCCACCGGTTACGTGGTTGCGGCGCACAGAATCGAGGTGGCCGCCAAGGTGATCGGAAAGGTGAAGTGGATTGGCGTGGATCAAGGCGATAAGGTTCAGGAAGGGCAAGTGCTCGTGCGCCTGGAGGACGACGAGTACCAGGCCCAGCTTTTGCAGGCCAAGGGGCAATTGGAGGCTCTGAAGGCGAAGCTGGAGGAAGCTCTGCACGGTTCGCGTCCCGAGGAGATCTCGCAGGCGCTAGCCAATCTCAACTCCTCTAAAGCCGACCTCGACAACGCCAACGTCACTCTGGACCGGACCCGGAAACTGGCGCATGAGGGCATCATTGCAAGACAGTCGCTCGACGACGCGCAGGCGCGCTATGATTCCGCCCTGCACAAAACCAATGCGCTCCGCAAGGCGTACGAACTGGTCGCGCTAGGGCCGCGGCAGGAGGAAATCGACGGGCTGCGCGGCCAGGTCCAACAGGCTGAAGGGGCGGTGGCGTACGCCGAAACCAACCTGGCCAATACCGTGATCCGGGCGCCGGTTTCCGGAACGATTCTGGAACGCGCCGTGGAAAAAGGGGAATTCGTGACCACCAGTTTCGTGGGCGACCGGGGGGCCAAGGGCTATGTCGTCTCCCTGGCCGATCTCAACGACCTCGAAGTGGAGCTGGACATCAGCCAGAACGACTTCGCCAGGCTGCGCCCCTCACAACCGGGGATCGTGACCACGGATGCCTTTCCGGACCGCAAGTACGAGGGCTATATCAAGGAGATTGCCCCCGAAGCCAACCGCCAGAAAGCGACCGTTCAGATCAAGGTCGGGATCGCGAAACCGGATGAATACCTGCGGCCGGAAATGAATGCCAGTGTGGCCTTCACGGCGGACCGGCGGGCGGACCGGCAGGCGGTTTCCGGCGCCGCCAGGCCGGTGGTCGTCGTGCCCGCATCGGCCGTGCGCGACAACGCCGTCTTCGTGGTCGTGGCTGGAAAGGCGTCCCGCCGTCCCATCAGGACCGGAGCCGGCACTGACCAGGGCATCCGCGTCGAAGAAGGCCTCGCCGGGGGAGAAGACCTGATCCTCAATCCACCGGCGGGCTTAAAGGATGGCGACAAGGTCCGCCACAAGGAATAGGCAATATGAACGAAGTTGTAATTGAAACCACGGACCTGTGTAAGGAATACCGGCGTGACGACTTCCACGTCCGGGCTCTCAAAGATGTAAGCCTCCAAATCCACAAAGGCGAGTTCGTGGCTTTGATGGGACCTTCCGGTTCCGGAAAATCCACCCTGCTTCATCTGATTGCGGCTATGGACCGGCCGACCAGCGGCGGCATCCGCGTGCTCGGCCGCAACCTGTGTGACATGAGCGCGCGGGTGATCGCCCACTGGCGCAACGAGAATGTCGGATTCGTTTTCCAGCAGTTCAACACCATTCCCGTGCTGACGGCGATCGAGAATGTCGAACTGCCGCTGAAGCTCACTCCTCTCCGCCGAGCCGAACGCATGGAGCATGCCACCACGGCGCTCAATCTGTTGGGGCTGGGAGACCGGTTCGGTCACTTTCCCCGGCAGCTTTCCGGAGGACAGGAACAGCGCGTGGCCATTGCGCGCGCCATCGTCACCGACCCGGACCTGATTCTCGCCGACGAGCCTACGGGCAACCTGGATGCCGCATCGGCGCACGAAGTCCTCACGATCCTCTCCAAACTGAACCGGGACTTCAACAAGACAGTGGTGATGGTGACGCACGATCCCCATGCCGCCGGGTTTGCGAGCAAGGTGCACCATCTGGAAAAAGGGGAATTGATCTCCCCGAGCGTAACGGCAACATGGGCGTCATAATCCTCGCGGCAATCATCTGGTTGGTGTCGCGCGGCGCCGCTGCCGCTACCGATTCCCGGTAGTTGAGCCAGACGATCAAGGGGCGGCGGCTGCACCGCTCAGCCATTGGCGAGCCATTCGGGCGGATTCGAACACTCGGAAATGGTCTCCAGCGCTCTCTTCGGCCGCCATCTCCTGGAACCTGCGGCTGAACCGGACACTGCCGGGAGGGCACACCACCGCCATGCGGATTCCGTAGTTCCGCAGCTTCTGCAAGACGGCGCCAGCCTCGCCCGAGCTTAAGTCGAAGAATCTCGCGGTCAGGTTGGGCGCATAGAGAAGGGCGGACGAGACGCCGTCGGAAAAACAGGCTTCCACAACCAGGCCGGTGTCCTCGGCGGCGCGCAGGAGCGGCAAACCCGGCGGGCCCTCCACAAAGCGGACGCCCGCCTCCTCGGCCACGGTCAGTTGCGTAGATGGTCTTTCAGCGTGGTTCATCCGGCGGTTCCTCTATTCTGCCGGTTCGGCCGGCACAGCGGCCAACCCGCCTCGCCCCATTTCTGGACACCCTCCAACGTCATCCTCCGGTACCCCCATTTTGCACCAAAAATGTTCGAAGATTTCCCCGCCGTGGCCGATATGCTTGCTGAGGACCCGACTGTCAGACCGTCCTTAGACGGCGCGCCGGCTCGGCCGCGGAGGGTAGCCGATGATCTCGATCCGGAAGCAGATCCAGGAAGCCGACCATTTCGCACCCCGCTTCGAAGCCCTGCGCCATGCCCACCTGTCGCTGACGGCGGCCCTCCCCAATGCCGCCCTGCCGGCCAACCCGGATCTCTCCGTCCACTGCAAACAGACCCTCGACCAAGCCGCCCTGGCGGTCAACTTCGACGCCCCGGCCAAGGACCTCGACCAGGCCGGCAAGGTCGCCCTCGCCCAGCTCGACGCCATCTGCCGCTCCAACACCGCGGCCATGGACGAACGCGATACCGCCTTAAAGGAAGTCGTCGGCACCGTCTCCGAGGTCATCAACGGATTCAAGGGCCACGGCGAACGCCACAACGGCAAGATGGAGAAAATCGCCACCGAGTTCGACGCCCTGTCCCACCTCGAGGATGTCAACGAGCTCCGCCGCCGCCTCCGCGAAGACGTGGCCGCGCTCAGAGAATCGCTGCAGGAAATGCGCCGCGAGACCGAGGAGTCCGTCCGCCACTTCGAGTCGCAGATCACTTCCTTCCAGCAGCGTCTGGAGATGGCCCGCAAGGAGTCCCGCCTCGACCGCCTCACCGGCCTGGGCAGCCGCCGCGAAGCCGAGCAGCAGTTGCGCCAGCTCTCCAAACGGCCCGCTCCGGCATGCATCCTGTTGTTCGATATCGAGGGCTTCCGCGAGATCAACCGGGTGAACGGCACGCCTTTCGGCGACAAGCTGCTCCAGGCGCTCGCCCATACCCTCAACGACTACTTTCCGGAGGACAACTCTCTCTTCCGCTGGGGCGCCGACGAGTTTCTGGCCATCGCCGAAGGCCGCCTGCCGGTCCGCCTGGAAGGCTGCCGCACCATCTGCCGCCGCTTCGCCAGCGACAGCCATTACACCGTGGACGGCGGCGCCAAGCGCGTCAGCGCCAATGTGGCGTCGGGCGGCGCCGAATACCGCTCCGGAGAGTCCGTGGACGATCTGTACCTCCGCGCCCGCGAGAGTCTCGAGAAGAGCCGGGGGGATAGGTGAGCATGCTGCTGCGCGATCTGGAACGAAGGCTTTCGGACCTGATCGCTTTCCAGTGCGTGCTGGTTGCCCTGCGGGGAGCCGGCCTGGACGCATCCGAAGAAATGCTTTGGCAGACGTTCCTCTCTGCCCTGGTTATGCAGTACGGCTTTGCCCGCGCCTGCTACGGCAAGCGCACCGCCAGAGGCTTCCGGCCGGTGGTCGCCGTCCCCGTGAGCGCGCCCGGCATGGAGGACTTGCCGGCCGACATCGCCGAGGACTCGCCGCTCCTCGGAACCGCGAAGCTGGCCCTGCCGGTTTCCGTGGATGGCTCGGTGGAGGGCGCCGTGGTTCTGGCCGGAGGCGGCGAGCCTGAATCCGACCGCACCGCCCAGATCGGCATTCTGACCGGCGAGGTGGCCGCCATGCTGGCCGAACGCCGCGCGCGTTTTCGCCACGAGGAAGAACTCCGCCACGCCAAACTGCAGGCCGACGCCGCCAACCGCGCCAAAAGCCTGCTGCTGGCCAACATGAGCCACGAGATCCGGACCCCCATGACCGGCGTCATCGGCTTCACCAATCTCCTGGCCGCGACTCCGCTCAATCCCGAGCAGCAGGACTACGTCGAGCAGATTCGCTCCAGCGGCGAAGCCCTCCTCACGCTCATCAACGACATCCTGGACTTCTCCAAGATCAGCGCCGGCAAACTGGCCCTGGAGTGCCGGCCGCTCGACCTGCGCAAGACCCTCGAACAGGCCGTCGGCCTGCTGGCCATACAGGCCGCCGAGAAGCGCCTCCGCCTGTCGCTGGCCATCGACCCGTCCACTCCGCCCGCCATCCTGGGAGACGTGGTGCGGTTGCGCCAGGTCCTGGTCAATCTCCTGGGGAACGCCGTCAAGTTCACCGAGCGCGGCGAAGTCTCGCTGGCGGTCTCCGCGCGCCCCTGCGAAGACGGCCGCCACGAGATCCGGTTCGCGGTCCGCGACACCGGCCCCGGCATCCCCGCCGAACACCAGGCGCGCATGTTCGACTCCTTCAGCCAGTTGGACGCTTCCATCAACCGCAAGTACGGCGGCACCGGGCTGGGTCTGGCCATCAGCAAATCGCTGGCCGAACAGATGGGCGGCGCCATGGGAGTGGAGAGCGAAATCGGCAGCGGATCCACCTTCCACTTCACCATCCGGGCGCTGGGGGTCGAGCGGGACGCCGCCGCGCCCGCGCACCGCGCCGGCATCGCCGAAGTCCAAGCCGCCGACATTCCGCGGATGCGCATGATGGTGGTCGACGACAACGCCGTCAACCGCAAACTGCTTTCCATGACCCTGGAACGCCTGGGCATCCGCGCCGCCCTGGCCACCAACGGCGCCGAAGCGCTGGACAACCTCTCGCGCTCTTCCTACGACGTTATTCTCATGGATGTGCAGATGCCGGTCATGGACGGTCTGGAGACCACCCGCCGCATCCGCCGGAACTACCCGCCGAACTCCCAGCCCCGCATTGTCGCCATGACCGCCGGGGCGTTCCCCGAGGACCGCGCGCATTGCCTGGAAGCCGGCATGGACGACTACCTGTCCAAGCCGGTCAATATCGAGGAATTGGTTCAGACCCTCCGCCGGGTCCAGCCTGAAGTGATCGTCTGACTGCTATCTTGGGAGCATGGCGCCGCGCACGGCCCTCGCGCTCTTCGGCATTCTCGCCAACGGCTTCGCGCAAAGCGCGTCCATCGCATCCAGCGCGCCCGCCGCGCCCGTCACCTTGGCGGTGCACTTGCTCGTCGCCTGCTCCGGCGCGGGCGCCGGCCAGCCCGTCAAGTTCCCGGGCGTAGACCCTTCGCTGTGCCTCGATCGCACGCCGTTCCTGACCCACCAGGACGTGCGCTCCGCGGAGATCCGCCGGAACTCGCAGGGACAATTCGTGGTCTTCCTCACCTTGCACGAGGACGCCGCCATCCGCGAGTTGCGGATCACCCGCCAGAACATCGGCAACCGCGTGGCCATCGCGGTGAACGGGCGGGTGGCGATGGCGCCCACGATTGCGGCGTCTTCGCGGTTCGTGTACCTCCAGGCCAACTATACCGAGAAGCAGGCGCGGGCGCTGGTGGAGTCCTTCAACCGGCAGGCCGGCAACCGCTGACGCCGGGGCCGGTCGCCGTGAAAAAACCCGGCGCGCAGGCAAATCGCCTCTCTTGCCCGCTTGCGGGCCTGCTTTCTTCACGCTTTCTCAGTTACCGGCGGACTTTTTGGCGTAACCCACGCTTTGCGCCAGGACGATCCGCTGCTCGGCGCGCAGATTTAGCGCCTTGCCCAGATCGGCACGATTCACCGATGCGCGCACCACCGTGCCCAGGCCTTCGGAAGCGCAGAACAGGTACACATTCTGGGCGATGAAACCGGCGTTGGCGTTGGACATGGCCATCCTGGCCGGGTCGTCGCCGCCCAATTTGGCGGTGTCGGCGACGTAGATCAGATTGACCGGCGCGTCGGCGACGTAGGGCTGGGTTCCGGCGAGCTTGCGCACGTCGTTGGGGGCCACGGGCTTCAGCGCGTTGGCTTTGGCGTCGTAAATGTAAGCGCCGTCCGCCATTACGACATACACGTCGATTTCCTGGCGGTTGGAGGCCGAAGGCGCGGTGCGGCGGCCGTCTTCGCGGTTGATTCCCCAAGCGGCCCACAGAAGGTTCGAAAGCACCTGTCTGGAAAGCTGCTCCGGGCCGAAATCGCGGACGGACTTCCGCTCTTTGAGGATCTGCATCAACGGCTTGCCACCGGTGGTTTGAGGGGTTGGCAGCGCAACCGGCTTCTGTTCCTGGCCGACGGCCAGTCCCAGCGGGACCAGCAATAGGGCGATAAGAGACTTGGACATCTGATTCTCCAAGTGCAGTATAGCGGATGGAAGGTGGAGAGCGGGCGGCCGGCGCGTCAGTTCGCCGCCGCGGCGGCGCGGGCCTCCGGTGGCTTCTTCGCCTGGAGGCATTTGTTCACGATCGCCGACAGGTCTTCGAGACGGACGGGCTTGGCGATGTAGTCGTCCATGCCGGCCGCCAGGCAATGTTCGCGGGCTCCGGCCATGGCTTCGGCGGTCATGGCGATGATGGCGGTGTGGTGGCCGGGCGGTTCGCGCCGCCGGATCTCGCGCGACGCTTCGTAGCCGTCCATTTCCGGCATCTGGCAGTCCATCAGGATCAGATCGTAGGGCATCATCTCGAAGAGTTGAACGGCCTCCCGTCCGTCGGCGGCGACGTCCGCGCGCAGTCCCAGTTTCTCGATCATGCGCACGGCGACTCTTTGATTGACGGCATTGTCTTCGGCGATCAGGACGTGGAGGCTGTGGCCGTTCGGCGCACTGGAGGCCACCAGTTTCACGGGCGCGACGCGGCACGCGGCAGCGGCTGCCGGGACCGCCGCGCCGGGCGCGCCGTGCCGCTTGGCCCAAGCCCTGGCAATGGTCTGCAGGAGTTGCGATTGGCGCACGGGCTTGACCAGATAGGCGTCGAACTGCGCGGAGTGGCGCACGTCGCTGGACTGGGTGATGGAGGTCAGCATCACCACCACGGTGTCGCGCGAGGCCGGGTCTTCCTTGATGATCCTGGCGAGGGTGCCTCCATCCATGCCGGGCATCTGGTAGTCGATGATGGCAAGCGGGTAGGGATCGCCTTCCATGCGGGCGGTCTGGAGGACGCGGAGCGCCTCTTCTCCCGAAGCGCAGCTACCGTTGCGCATGCCCCAGCCCACCACCTGCTCGTGAAGGAGGCGCCGGTTCACGTCGTTATCGTCCACGATGAGCACGCGCACGCCGCGCAGTTCGTCGAGCGGCGCGGGAGTCACCTGCGGTTGGGAATCGAGCTGCAAGGGCAGCGTGAACCAGAAAGTGGAGCCCTCTTTCAGCCGGCTGGCGACTCCGATGGTTCCTCCCATCAGGGTGACCAGCCGTTTGCAAATCGCCAAGCCCAAGCCGGTGCCGCCGTAGTTCCGGGTGGTGGAGCCATCCACCTGGCTGAACTGTTCGAACAGGGCGCCGACCTTGTTTTCGGGGATTCCGATGCCGGTGTCGGTAACCGAAACCCGCATGTTCGCCTGGCGTGCGGCCTGCCGGTCGCAAGTCACGGTTACCACGATGTGGCCGCTGGGCGTGAACTTGATGGCGTTGCCCACCAGGTTGGTCACCACCTGGCGGATTCTCCCGGCGTCGCCCAGAAAGTGGCGCGGAATGCCGGGCGGATATTCCAGCAGCAGGTCGAGCTTCTTCTCTTCCGCCTTGGCGGCCAGCATTTCGTTGACTTCTTCGATCACCATGCCGAGATCGAAGACGATGGATTCGATCTGCAGTTTGCCGGCCTCGATCTTGGAGAAGTCCAGAATGTCGTTGATGACGGTGAGCAGGACTTCTCCCGACCGGCGCGCGGTTTCGGCATACTCCCGCTGTTCCGGCGTCAGGTCGGTATCGAGCAGCAGCCCGTTCATTCCGATCACGCCGTTCATGGGGGTGCGGATTTCATGGCTCATGTTGGCGAGGAACTCGCCTTTGGCCACACTGGCGGCTTCCGCCAGCCGCTTGGCGGTCCGCAAGCGGCGCGCCAGCCCGAGCGTCACCAGGAACATGGGAACGATGACTGCAAGCCCCGCCAGGAGAATGTTCTGGTAATAGCGCGCCTTGCTGTAGGCGAAGATGGTTCCGACTTCGTTGCTGATGCGCGTGTTCCAGCGGAGGTCGATAATGGCCAGCGAATTGTCGAGGGCCATGCGGCCGATTTCGTCGCGCAGGATGTCGGCCGCGACACGCGCGTCGCGGTCCTGTTTCTGCGCCCCGAGGCAGTACCAGGAGCTGGACCCTTCGATGGGGAGGAACTGCAGGGTTGTATCCGGGCAGACCATGGCTTTGCCGGGATATGTGGAACTCAGCGTGATCAAGCCGGATTCGGCGGTTCCGGAACACACCGCCGGGACCACCTTCTCCGCGCTCGAGACTGGAACGATGGTGGCCTTGGGAAAGAAGCGCCGCGCCATGCGCTCGTCGCCGATGCTGAGGGCGGGGATGGCCAGTTTCATGCTTCCGACGTCTTCCGGAGCGGCGATCCGGGCGGAGTCGCGGTACACCAGGGCGAGACTCAGCCGGGCCCAGGGGGCCGACATGTACGCAAATTTGTGCCGCGCCGGGAAGTCCACAAAAATGGGCCATAGGTCGACGCTCTTGCTGATGATGGCCTTTTCGGGACCTTGGGGATAGTAGACCCACTCCAGGCGAATGCCGGCGCGGCGCGCGGCTTCCCGGACGACATCGACAGCCGTGCCGGTTGGATTGCCATCCGGCCCCGGATAGTTGAGAGGCGGGGTATTCTGATACCCGATCTTCAGCACCCGCTGCGGCGGCCGCGTGGAGGATCGGTAGGCAGCGATCCCCGAATAAACCACGGCGCAGACAGCCGCTGCCCCAAGAAAGCGTTTCGCGCCGATGAATGACTTCCGCTTGCTCATTGTCTATACAGGTCGGTCCCTTTCCGATCCGTTGACAATCATATGCCAGGCGCAATATAAATGTCTGCCCCGATTGTGTTATCTCTTAATTACTAACTTGAGTTATCCCTTAATTATTAACTTGAGTTAGGAATCATGAATTTATGTTGTGGACTTCCACGTAATGCCAAAATTGCATTGCGGATGAGGTGCGGGTAAGCTTCATCGCCGGCGTTTCCATATGGTTTCATGGAGGAGACGACCATGAACGGAGCTGAATGCCTTTTGCGGACCCTGCTGGTAAACGGGGTGGACACCTGCTTCATGAACCCGGGCACGTCCGAGATGCACTTCGTGTCCGCCCTGGATCGCGTGGCGGAGATGCGCGCCGTGCTTTGTCTTTTCGAGGGAGTCTGTTCCGGCGCGGCCGACGGTTATGCGCGCATGACGCGGCGGCCGGCGGCCACGTTGCTGCACCTGGGGCCGGGCCTGGCCAACGCTCTCTCGAATTTCCACAATGCGCGAAAGGCGCGGTCGCCGGTGGTGAGCGTAGTGGGGCAGCACAGCACCGGGCACCTGCGCCACGATGCCCCGCTGACGGCCGACATCGAGGCCTTGGCGCGCCCGGTTTCGAGCTATGTGCGCACCGTGGAACGCGCCCAGGAGATCGGCAAGGATACGTCCGCCGCCGTGCAGGCTGCCAGCGCCGCGCCCGGGCAAGTCGCCACGCTGATTGTGCCCGCGGACTTTTCCTGGAGCGAGGCGGGCCAGCCGGGCGCGGCGCTGCCGCGTTTCTCCGCGCCCGTCCCGCCGGTCGCGCGCATCCGCGAGGCGGCCGCGATTCTGCGGTCCGGGGAGCCCGCGGGGCTTCTGATGGGCGGCGGCGCGCTGCTGGCGGCGGGCTGCGAACCGGCGGCCCAGCTTGCGGCGGCCACCGGCGTCCGGGTATTCGCCAACCGCTACGCGGCGCGGTGCGAATGCGGAGGAGGCCGGATGGCTCCGCTACGGCTGCCGTATTTCCCGGAGCCGGCGGAGGCGGTGCTGGCGGGGTTGAAACACCTGATCCTGGTGGAGAGCCGGGCGCCCATATCGTTCTTCGGATATCCGGGCCGCCGCAGCGAGTTGGCGCCCGAAGATTGCGCGATTCACGTCCTGGCCTCGGTCGAGGAACATGGCGCCGAAGCGTTACGCGCGCTGGCCCGTGAATGCGGCGTGGAATCGGCCCCGCCGCCGCTGTCGCCCGCGCCCAAGCCGGAGTGGCCGGCGAACGCCCGCCTGACACCCGATGCCATCGGCCGGGTGCTGGCGCACCTGATGCCGCAAGCAGCGATCGTCTCCGACGAAGCGGTTTCGTCCGGCGAACCGATCTTACGCCACCTCGCCTCGGCGGCCGCGCACGACCTTCTGCCGGTCGCCGGCGGCTCCATCGGACAGGGGCTGCCGGTGGCCGTGGGCGCCGCGGTGGCTTGTCCGAATCGCAAAGTGATTGCGCTCGAGGCCGATGGCAGCGGCTTGTACACGGCGCAAGCGTTGTGGACCATGGCGAGGGAGCGGCTGGACGTGGTGGTGGTGATTCTGGCGAACCGCCGCTACGCCATTCTGGATATCGAGATGCGGCGCACCGGCGCGGGAGAGATCGGTCCGCGAGCCAACGATATGATGGACCTCACGCGGCCCGGCGTGGATTGGGTCAAGCTGTCGGAGGGATTGGGCGTGGAGGCGGCCAGGGCCGCGACGGTGGACGAGTTCGCCGGACGCTTCCGGACGGCTATGCGGCAACGCGGTCCGACGCTGATCGAAGCGATGCTGGAGTAGCCTTGAGCCAGGAGCCGTCAGCCTTCGGCCCGCAGATGGGGCAGTTGGCGGGTGGCGCGCCGAATTCGATGTGGCCGCAAACCGGGCTGAGGTAGAAGCCCGTCTCCGCCAGGTCCTTGCCCTGGGCCACGGCCTCCAGCGCGCGCCGATACAGTTCGGCGTGCACGGCTTCGGCTTTGAGCGCGAACCCGAACATGGTGCGGGCGCGGTGGTTTTCGGCTTGCGCCCGTTGGAACATGGGCGGGTACATGGTGGTGTACTCGTAGGTTTCACCGGCCTTCGCGGCTTCCAGGTTGTCCTTGGTGGACCCGGCGCCGTCCATGCTCCGGAGGTGGGCTTCGGCGTGGATGCGCTCGGCTTCCGCGGTGGTGCGGAACAGGCGCGCGATATTGGGAAATCCATCCTGCTCGGCGCGCTTGGCGAATGCCCGGTACTTCTGGTTGGCCTGGCTCTCGCCGGCAAAGGCTTCTCGCAGATTGTCGGTAGTAGTCATGCAGGAGTCTTCGTGCAACGCCCGCGAGCATGACATCCGGCAAGGGCCGGAAAAAGACGCCAGGGTCCGGAATTGGGATCGCTGGCGGGCCGGCCAGCGGCGCCGGCGGCGGGGTTCGCGGAGTTGGAACCGGCGCAGTGACTTGGGGCCGCGTGGTTGCTACCGCCGCGCCGGAAGCCGTACCTTAGCAGCATGATGAGTTTCCGTCTCAAGGTGTTCCGCGCGGTCGCCAAACACCTGAGCTTTCGCAAAGCCGCGGAAGAGCTGTATCTCAGCCAACCGGCGGTCTCGCTGCAAATTAAGGCGCTGGAGGAAGAGACCGGTTTGCAGCTATTCGACCGCAGCGGAAGCCGCATCAGTCTCACGCCGGCCGGCGAGACTCTACTGCGGTACGTGGAGAAGCTGGAAGCCGTGGCGTCGGAAGCCGAGGGCGCGCTGGCGTCCTTTCGCGGCGAAGTGCGAGGGAAACTTACAATCGGCGCATCGCTGACCATCGCGCAGTATGTGTTGCCGCGATTGCTTGGCCCGTTCCTTCAGCAAAACCCGCACCTGGAAGTCGGGGTGGCCACGCACAATACCGAACGGGTGATCGAGGACGTGGTAGAGCGGCGCAGCGCGCTGGGACTGATCGAGGGACCGGCGCGGCGCCGCGACGTCACCCTGGAGCCGGTGCTGCAGGACGAGCTGGTGGTGATCGTTCCTCCGGCGCACGAGTGGGCGGAGCAGCGCGAGATCGAGGTGGAGCAGCTTCGGCAAGTCCCGCTGCTGCTGCGCGAGCAGGGCTCCGGGTCGCGGCTGGTGGCCGAACTGGCGCTGCGTAAATTGGGGCTTCGCCCCCGCGATCTGCATGTCGTCCTCGAATTCGACATGACCGAGGCGATCAAGTCGGGAGTCGAGGCGGGTCTGGGGATCGGCATCGTCTCCCGCTGGACCATCCGCAAGGAACTGGAGCTGGGGACCTTGCGAACGGTCGCGGTGCGCGGCCTGCGCATGCAACGCAACTTCAGCGCGGTGTACCGCGCGGGTCCCGAGCCACAGGGCGCAGCTCGATCGTTTCTCCGATTTGTGCGCGGCGCACGCGGATTGCTTCCCGATGTCTCGTCCAGGACCGGCGCGGAGAGCCGTGGAGGCCGCAAGCGGTGAACGGCCGACACGGCTTATAGCCAATAAGTATTTCCGCTTGGACACACGGCGGGCTTCTTCCGCAATATGGAAGGGAAGACTCGCTATGACTGGCAAGAACCTCTTTTTTGTGGGAATGATCCTGGCGGCAAGTGGAATCCTTTCCCCGCCCCTGGCTCTGGCCGCCGGAATCGTGTACGGGATGAGCTTGCAGCATCCCTATCATCTCGACGCGCAGCGGTTGTCCCGGCTATTGCTACAGGCTTCCGTGGTGGCGTTGGGCTTCGGCATACCGTTGGCCGAAGTGATGCGCGTGGGCCGGTCGGGCGTCCTGTACACCGCGGGCAGCATCGCGATCGCAATCTCGCTGGGCCTGGGGCTGGGGCGCTTGCTCCGGGTGAAGAACGGGTCCTCCTGCCTGATTACCATCGGAACCGCGGTCTGCGGAGGCAGCGCGATCGCGGCCGTGGGACCGATCACGCGCGCCAGCGACGAGGATATGGCGGTCTCCCTGGGGACCGTGTTCCTGCTGAATTCCGTGGCCCTGGTTGCATTTCCGCTGGTGGGACACGCCGCCGGCCTGAGCCAGGAGCAGTTCGGACTGTGGGCCGCGCTGGCCATACACGACACCAGTTCGGTGGTCGGCGCCGCGGCCAAGTATGGCGTCATCGCGCTGGCCGTGGGCACTACCGTGAAACTCGCCAGGGCGCTGTGGATCGTGCCGGTTTCGGTCACCACGGCGATGGTCTCGAAGAGCCGCACACGGATCCGCTGGCCGTGGTTCATCGCGCTGTTTTGCCTGGCGGCCTTGGCGAATACCTGTCTTCCCCAATTCCGCGGGGCGTTCGGCGAGTTGAATCGATTGGGACGCACCGGCCTGACCGTCACTCTGTTTCTGATCGGGACCGGAATCACCAGGCGCACCCTGCGCGAAGTCGGATTGCGGCCTCTGGCACAGGGGCTGCTGCTGTGGTTGACGATTGCGGCCGGATCGCTGGCATTGATCCGCGCCGGGTGGGTGCGTCTATAATCCGTTCACTCGGCGGACACCAGCGGGTGGAAGATCCCGGCCAGCTCTTCGTCCGTGGCGTTCGCAAGCGGAGGCGCGCGGTGCAGGCTCCATTCCTCGACGTGCTCCACGGCGGCGCCGGGCGCCACGGTCTCGAGCGGTCCGAGCGTCTCCACCTCCAGCATGGCGGCGTTGGTGAAGATCTCCACCGAGCAGCCGAAATCGGGGTACTCCATTACTGCGCGGGCGCGCGCCCGCTTCAGGAAGAGATCGCCCTCCACGGCGTAGGCGGCCCAAGCGTTTTCGGCGAATAGCCCGGCCTTTTGCGGCGTGGTGGCGGCGGGGTCCTGACGGAGCATCAGGAAACGGCGGGTGAAGCGCCATCGCGGGTCGGAGAAATCGGTGTAGCCCCACATGACCAGCGGATTGGTGGGCAGCAGGCGCTGGTCGTGGCGCAACCGCGGCGGGAAGCCGGTCACGGCGACGCCGCCCGGCCGCATCACCGAAAGGCCCCACGGCGCAATCCGGACCGCGCCCGAATTGCGGTTGGCGATGCGGTGCAGCACCGTGACCGCCGTGCCCTCGGGCGCGAGGCGGATTTCGATTTCCTTTTCCAGCCCGCTCTCGAGCTCGACGGGTTGGCGAATGGCCAGCCGCAGACCCTCGCCCGAGATCTCCACCGCGTCGTTGTCGAGCGCCTTGCTGACGGGAGTTTCCGGCGCGGCCCACAAACGGTGGCCGCCGCGATTTTGCCAAACCGGCTCGCCCGAGCGGCCCAGCGTATGCGCGAAGTTGTGAAAAAGATTCGGACCGCCGACGCGGCCGTAGCGCATCACGCGCGGCCCGATCTCGGCGGGCGCCACCAATTCCACTTCGCCGTTTCCCAACCACCAGGAATCCGGCCATCCGGCGTAATCCCGGCGTTCGAGGCTCATTCAGGGCTCCTTGACCTGGGCTGACATATAATATATCATAAGAGCCGGACGAGGGATTCCGCGTCCGATCGAATCCATTTTCGCCATGCCGACTCTTCCCCGCAGAACGTTTCTGGCTGGCATCGCGGCCACGGCCGCCGCGCACGCCGCCGGCGCCCCGCCGCCCCGCCCGGGATGCCAGGCCAACGCTTGGAACCTGGATCCCGCGCGCTTCGACTTGCTGCTCACCGCGCTCGGCGAAATGAAAGAACTGGAGTTTCAGGGCTTCGAGACCAACATCCGCTTCGTCCAGCCGCAACTGGACCGCGCCACCGAAGCGCGCGCGCGCCTGGACGCCATCGGCCTGGAATTCGTGGGGGCGCACACCAATCTCCCCGAGTATGAAAAGGCCGGACCGGAAAGCGCCGCCGCCGCAGTAGCCAAGTTGGCCGGCGAGGCGCGGCAATTCGGCGCGCACGCGCTGGTGCTCAGCCATGCGGGCCTGTCTCCAACCGGTGAATTCTCCGCGGCGGCGCTGGAGGCCAAAGTCCGCGCGCTGGACCTGGCGGGACGGCGTGCTATGGATGCCGGTCTGGTGCTCGCTTACCACAACCATCAGCCGGAATTCCGCAACCAGGCGGCCGAAGCCTCAGCGCTGGCCGGGCATACGGACCCCAAGCTGGTCTCGCTCATGTTCGATATCGGCCACGCCTGGCTGGCGTATCCCGACGCCGTCGCGTTTTTCGAAGCGCACCACGCCCGCGTTTTCGGGCTGCACGTCCGCGACTTCCACAACCGTGTATCGGTTCCGCTGGGCGAGGGCGAGTTCCCCTTGCGCCAATTGGCGGACGCCATCCGCAGAACCGGCTGGCACGGCTGGCTGATCGACGAAGAGGAGCGCCCCAACGATCCCGATAAGCCGGGGAAGCGCGCCACCGGCCCCTCGCGGCGTACCATGAAAGCGATATTCGGAGTGTAGCCGTGAGCCCCATCGATCTAGCCTATGGCAAGGGCCGCCTGCCCATTCAAGTGGCGGGCGATCTGCTGGCCCCGCGCGCGGCCCAACCTATCGCCGACGAGACTCGCGCCGTCTTCGACGCCCTGGAGAATCCCATCGGCGCGCGGCCGCTCCGCGAAATCGCGCGGCCAGGGGAGCGCGTCGCCATCGTGGTAAACGACATCACGCGGCTGGCCCGCGCCGACCTGCTGCTGCCCCCCATCGTGGATACGCTGAACGCGGCCGGTGTGCCGGACGGCGACATCTTCATCGTCTTCGCGCTAGGCATCCATCGCCGGCAGACCGACGCCGAACGCCGCCTGATCGTGGGCGACCGCATCTTCGAGCGCATCCGCTCGTTCGATCACATTTCGACCGACGATGCCAGCCTGGTGGAGATCGGCGTCACCCGTTTCGGCAACCGCGTGGAGATCAACCGCGAAGTGTGGGAGGCCGACCGCATCATCCTTACCGGCGAGATCATCTACCACCTGATCGCCGGCTATTCGGGCGGCCGGAAGAGCCTGGTTCCGGGCGTGGCGGGGTTCCGCACCACCACCTTCAACCACCGCATGATCTTCGATCCGAATTGCCGCGCCGGCAAGTTGGACGGCAATCCCTCGCACGAGGACCTCTTGGAGGCCTGCAAGCTGGCGGACCCGGATTTCATCGTCAACCTGGTGCTCGGCCCGCAGGGCGGGCTGATCCGCGTGGTGGCCGGCCATTACGACCTGGCGCACCGCGAGGGTTGCCGCGAAGTGGACCGCATGCTGGCTAGAGAAATCGAGCGGCCGTACGACGTGGTGGTGGCCTCCGCCGGCGGTTTCCCGCTGGATATCGACCTACGCCAGGCGCACAAAGGTCTGGAGAACGCCTGCCAGGCGCTGCGCCCGGGCGGCGCTATCCTCTTTTATGCGGAGTGCCCGAACGGCGCCGGCATCCAGGCGTTCGAAGATTACGTGCGCCGCTACAACGACGAGTTCGAGATGCGGGCGGCGCTGGAGCGCGAGTTTGCCGTGGGCGGGCACAAGGCCTACTGGATCGCGCGGCTGGGCCGGCTGTACGACGTGCACCTGGTCTCCGCGCTCGATCCCGAATTTGTGCGGCGCTGCCATTTCCAGCCGGTCGCGCCCGCGGATCGCGCCGCGGCGCTGGAGCGCCTGCTCGAAAAGGCCGGGCCGGACGCGCGCGTGGCCGTGATCCCCTACGCGGGCTTCACCCTGCCCGTGCTACCCCAGCTTGTGCAACCAAAGCTTACCGAGGACGCATCTCTATGACTCCCTTGAAACTGCAGGAAACCAGCCTCAACTATATCGGCGGCGAGTGGGTCGACGCCGCGGCCCACGAGGTGGTGAAGCTGCCCTACGACGGCACGCCCGTGGGCCAGGTGCCACGTTCCGAGATCGACGCCGTGGACCGAGCCGTGGCCGCCGCGCGCCAGGCGCTGGCGCAGATGCGCGAAATGGGCAACTGCGACCGCGCCGACCTGCTGCTGCGCATCGCCGATCTGATGAAGCGCGATGTCGCCGAATATGCGCAGCTCATCTGCGCCGAGACCGGCAAGCCCGCCAAGGAGGCGCGCGTGGAGGCGGAGCGGTCGCTCGCCACGCTCGCGGCCGCGGCCCACGAAGCGCGCCAATTGCACGGCGAGGTGGTCCCCATGGATTTCGCCGCCATGGGCAAGGGCCGCATGGCCATAACCGTGCGCGAGCCGTTGGGCGCGATCGCCTGCATCACCCCGTTCAATGTGCCCCTGAACCTGGCCCTCCACAAAGTGGCGCCGGCCCTGGCGGCGGGCAACGTGGTGATCCACAAGCCCGCCAGCAAGACGCCGCTCAGCGCGGTGAAGCTCGCCCGCACCATGGAAGAGGCCGGCGCGCCCAAGGGCGCGTACAACCTGATCACCGGGAGCGGCGCGCGCGTCGGCATGGCCATGGCGGAGCATCCGGGTATTGCCATGCTGACCTTCACCGGCAGCCCGGAAGTGGGCCGCACCATCAAGTCCCGCGCCGGATTCAAGAAGGTGACGCTGGAACTCGGCAATAACTCCGCCGTAATCGTCGAACCGGAAGCGGACCTGGCGACCGCCGTGGCGCGCACCACCCAGGGCGCCTTTTCGCACAGCGGCCAGGTGTGCATCTCGGTGCAGCGCGTGTTCGTGCACCGCTCCATCGCCGGCGTTTTCGTGGAACGGCTGAAGGCATCCACCGAGGCGCTGAAGATTGGCCACCCCTACGACGAATCCACCGACATCTCCTCGCTCATCGACGAGGCCGAAGCCATTCGCATCGAACAGTGGATCGCGGAAGCGGTCGCGGGCGGTGCGAAAGTGGTCACCGGCGGACGGCGCAAATTCGCGACCGTGGCGCCGGCGGTGCTGGTGGACGTGCCGGCCGCCTGCCACATCTCCTGCCAGGAAGCCTTCGGCCCGGTGGTAGCGGTCTACACTTACGAAAATCTGGACGACGCCATCGAGCGCGCCAACGCCACGCCCTACGGCCTGCAGGCCGGCATCTTCACCAACGATATCCAGCGCGCCTTCCGCGCCGCGCGCAAGCTGGAGGTAGGCGGCGTGATGATCAACGACATCCCCATGTACCGCGCCGACCACATGCCCTACGGCGGCGTCAAGGAAAGCGGCACCGGCCGGGAAGGCCCGCGCTACGCCATCGAGGAGATGACCGAGATGAAGCTGATTTGCTGGAAGGTGTAACCCATGACTTCACGAAGAGAAGTTATGTTGGCCGCCGCGGGGATTGCGGCCGGCCGTTTCCTGGGAGCCGCTCAGGCGATGCGCGTCCATCTCGGCTGCCAGACCAACGCGTGGGCCATCGACCCGCGCGATTTCGCCAACGTGCTGGCCATCATCCGCAAGGTGAAGGATTACGGCTACGAGGGATTCGAGACCGGTTTCGCCAATGTGCAGAGCCAGTTCGACGACCCTGTAGCCGCCAAGGCCAAGCTGGATGCCATCGGGCTCAAGTTTCTCGGCGTCCACATCTTTCTCTTGCAGTACGACGCCTCGACGCACGTCGCGCCCGCGGAGTTGTACGAGCGCGTGGCCGCGGGCGGCGCGAAACTAGGGGCCCAGCGGCTGATCCTCAGCGGCACGCCGCCGGAGGACGAAGCCGGGCGCAAGCGCAAGGCCGACGCGCTCAACCGCGCCGGAGAGTTCGCGCAGAAGCTGGGTCTCAAGCTGGCCTATCACAACCACGGCCCCGAGTTCTCGAACCACGGCGAGGAGATCGAGTTTCTGCTGCGCGCGACCGACCCGGCGCGGGTGTGGTTCCTGATGGACGCGGGGCACGCTTTCCGCGCCGGCGCCGATATTCCGGCCTTCGTCCTTAAACACCACCGGCGGCTGACCGGGCTGCACATTCGCGATAGCAAGGACGGCAAGGAGACGCCGCTCGGCACCGGCGACTTTCCGCTCCAGGGGTTGGCCAACGTCATCCGCCAGACGGGTTGGGACGGCTGGGTCATCACCGAGGAAGAGCGCGTGGGTGGCAAACCGGGGGACGAAGCGGTGAAGCCCGCGCGCGACGCCCTGTTCCGCGTATTCGGAGGCAAGGCATGAATCGCCGGGACGTGGGGAGAATCATACTGGGCGGTCTCAGCGCGGCATCGTACAGCCGCGTGATGGGGGCCAACGACCGCGCCGGCGTGGCGTTGATCGGAAGCGGCCGCCGCGGGCGCGAGGTCATGGGCGCCATGCTCTCCGCGGGCCGCGCCGAACTGCGCGCCATCTGCGACGTCTACGACGTGCAACGCCAGCGCGCCAAGACGGCGCTGGCGCGCTCCGGCGACCCGCCCTTCGAGTGCGCGGCGCACGAGGAGGCGCTGGCGCGGCCAGACATCGACGCGGTGCTCATCGGCGCGCCGGACCATCTGCACCTGGATCTGGCCACCGCGGCGCTCCAGGCCGGCAAACACGTGTACCTGGAAAAGCCCACCACGCATCGTTTCGCGGAGTCGTTGAGGCTGCGCGAGGCCGTACGCATGTCGGGCAAGGTACTGCAATGCGGCACGCAGCAACGCAGCGGGCCGCACTACATCCGCGCCAAAGAGGAGATCTTCGCCAGGAAGCGGCTGGGACGCGTGGTCATGGTGCGCACCAGTTGGAGCGATTTCCCCTGGCAAACCCGCCATATCGAACCGCAGCCGCGGCCGGCGGGACTGGATTGGGAACGCTTCCTGGGCCACGCGCCCAAACGGCCATACGAGTGGATCCGCTACGATTCCTGGCGCTATTTCCCGGATTATGGCAACGGCCTGCTGGCCGACATCCTGACCCACTGGGCCGATGTGGCGCAGTGGATGATGGACGAGGACCATCCCCTGTCCGCCGAGACCGCCGGCGGCATCTACGTGCTGCACGACGGCCGCGAGAATCCCGACACCGTCAACGCCATCCTGCAATATGCGGGCGGCTGGAACCTGACGTTCGAGGCCACCGTGCTGCCGGTGAAGCAGTCCAAGCCCACGGTGATGTTCCTGGGTACGGAGGGCTGTCTGGAGATTTCGCGCGAGCGCTATGTCTTCACGCCCAATGGAGGGAGCGCGGAAGTTGTGGAAGCGGGGTCGCCTCTGGAACCGCTGCACACCGCCAATTTCCTCGACGCCATTCAAAAGGGCGCGAAACCCAACGCCGGGGTGGAAGCGGGCATACAGGCATGCAACCCCGTTCACCTGGCGCGTCTGGCGTATTGGAAACAGGCGCGCGTCACCTGGAGAGAGCTGGCAGGGTAAGGAGCACAACTATGGCAACCACCATCGATACCAATCGCGAACAGACGCAGCCGGACGCCGCGGCGGCCAAGCCCGGGCTGGTGTTCCGCGCCAACGCGCCGGGGGTTACGTTTCGCGAAAGGTTTGTACACGACCGCGCCAATCTGCAGTTCCTGGATTGCGGCGAGTTCGACATTCCCGCGGGAGCGTATTCCTCCTGGTTTGGCGCGACCGGGCGCGAGAGCCTGCTGTTCATGTGGAAGGGCGCCGTGCGGGTGGAGATGCGCGAGGTCTCCTACGATCTGGCTCCTTACGATACGCTATACGTCCCGCTAGGGGCGGCGTTCCGCCTGCGCAACGACTCGGGCGAGCCCGCGCGCATGATCCAGACCTCGGCTCCCGCGGCCAACGTCCATCCCGTGTTTCATTCGAAGTTCGCCGAGTTTTCGCGCCGCGAAGACCGCATCCGCCACCTGAAGGGCAAAGAAGTCTACATGATGTTCGACGTGGGCGAGGCCGCCGACAAGCTGGTGGCCGGCTACACCTTCTACGAGGCCTACACGCGCGCTTGGCCGCCCCACAATCACACCGACCAGGAAGAGACCTATATCTTTATTAAGGGTCACGGCGCCATGGAAGTTTACGATACGCCCGAGAACATGACGTTCGTACACTCGCTCGACGAGGGCGATTTGGTCACCATCCCGTTTCTGAATTACCACCCGGTGTTCTCGCAGGAGGACCCGCTGCAGTTCATCTGGTGTATCGCCGGCGAGCGTTACTGGGTGGGCGATAAGAACAAGGATTTCATGAAGGGCAGCGGCCCGGCCATCACGACGTAAGGTCTGGCGGTTGGCACAGTTACTTGGGATCAAGTCCTTAGGAGAAGAATCCATGAGCGATCAAACCGACCGGCGGGCATTCCTAAAAACCGCCGGTGTGTCCGTTCTGGCGGCCGGCGCGTCGGCGCTGGAAGCCCAGACGCAGAAGCCCATCCGGCTTGCCATAGTCGGCACGGGCGCCCGGGCCTTGGCCCACCTGGCGATTTTGAAGTTGCTGCCGGAGCGGTTCCAGGTGGTGGCCCTGGCCGACCCCACGCCTCCCAACCTGGCTCGCGCGGCCGGCATGGCGCCGGGCGCGGCCACATACTCCGACTACCGCAAGATGCTGTCGGAGCGGAAGGACATCGACGCCGTGGTGGTGATCACCCCCAGCTTTCTCCACGCGGAAGTGACCGTGGCGGTGTTCGGCCAAGGACTGCCGGTGCTCTGCGAAAAGCCCATGGCCACCAGGGTGGAAGACGCCAACCGGATGATCGAAGCTTCCCACGCCGCCGGTAAGCCGCTCTACATCGGTTTCCAGAAGCGATTCCAGCCGGCGGCCATGAAGATGCACGAACTGGCCGCCAAGGGAGAGATCGGCGCTATTCAGTTCGTCAGCGCCAACCTGTTCCGAGGGGATTGGAACCCGCTGGGCTGGAAGTACACCGACCCAAAGACCGGGGTGGCCACCAACTGGCGGTATCTGACGTTCACCGAAGGCAGCGCCCTGCTGGAAGACGGCATTCACGAACTCGACACGCTGAACTGGATCCTCAATGCCCCCGTGGCCCGCGTGATGGCAAGCGGCGGCAACAACGTTTTCAAACAGCGCGAGACCGTGGACAACGCCGCCGTGATCGTGGATTACGAGAACGGCGCCCGGCTGAGCTTCGATTTCTCGCTGTTCGCGCCCAACGCCGGCCCGGGAAGCCGCCGCATGGTGCTGATCGGCAGCGATGGCGTGATGCAGCCGGAGAACGGGAAGATATCGATCCGCAGCCGTGCGTCGCAGGCGGTGCGCTACGTGGACCTGGTCGACGACGCGCCCGCGGCGGCGAGAGAAGGCAACGTTGGGTCGGCCATGGACGGCGAAACCTACAAGCAGTATCTGGCCTTCGCCGAAACCGTGCGTGCCGGACTCCCCCCGGTGGTGGCCGCCGAGGAGGGCAAGAATGTCATCAAACTGGTGCTGCTGGCGGAGAAATCGCTGCGCACCCGCCGCATCCTGACCTGGCACGACCTGCCCGCTTAGAGAGCCACCATGCTACGTAGAAACTTCTTGCTCGGTTCGCTTCCCGCCGCCGCGATGGTAACCGGGATGCGGGGGACAGCCGCAGCCGCGCCCAGGTTCGGGCATCGCCAGGCCAACATGGAGGTCGAGCCCGGACCCGGAGTTTTCGAGCTCGCGCGGCGCATCCGCGGCCTTTCCGGGGTCGAATTGCAGGTGCACTTCAAGGGGACCACGCTGTGGGACCGGGAAACCCTGCTCGGCTACCGCGCCGCCGCGGAACGGACCGGCTTGGCGATCCCCTCCGTGGCCGGGGTCTGGCCGGCCGGCGGCACGCTGTTCGACGGCGCCGCCGAAAGCACGCTGCGGAAGGCCATCGCGGCGGCGCAGGCGCTGGGAGCCTCCACCATCCTGGTGGCCTGCTTCGAGCAAAACTGCCCGCGAATGGACGATGAGCGCTCCTACGCGCCGGTTGTGGCGCTGCTCGAAAAGCTGTCGGGCGCGGCGCGCGACGCGGGGGTGGTACTCGGGATGGAGACTTCCAATACGCCGGCCGAAGATCGCAAGCTGATCGATCTGGTGGACAGCCCCGCCGTCGGTGTCTATTACGACCTGGACAACTGCGAGCGATACCACAAGGGCCTGGCGACTCCCGGCGTCGCGCTGCTGGGCAAACGCATCCGCCAGGTTCACATGAAGAACGAAACCCGGCTGCTCGAAGAGCCCGGGCGCGTCAATTGGGCCGAGGCGGTGGGCGCGCTGGCCCGCGCGGGCTACGCCGGCTGGTTTATGTTTGAGACCGCGCACTCCAGCGCCGAACAGTGCGTCGAGGCCACGGGGCGCAATATCGCCTTCGTCACACGCTTGCTGGGGGCGTGAACGGCGGCTCGCCGCCGTGAGATTTCCGGGTTAGCGCGCGCCGAAGCGGTACACCGTAGTGGAACGGAACTGCGCTCCGGGCCGAAGCACCGTGGTGGGGAAGGCGGCGTGGTTGGGCGAATCGGGAAAGTGCTGGGTCTCCATGCAGAAGGCCGAGCGCGGTCCATAGGCGTGTCCGCCTTTCCCCCGATCGGAGCCGTCCAGCGTGTTGGCCGTGTTGAACTGCATGCCCGGCTCGGTGGTGAGCACTTCCATGGTGCGGCCGGATTCGGGGTCCGCGACCCGCGCGGCGAACCGCAGCTTGCCCGCCGGATGGTTCAGCACGTAGTTGTGGTCGTAGCCCTTGGCCAGGCGAAGCTGCTCGTCGGGGACGTCGATGCGCGCGCCGATGGCCGTGGGCTGACGAAAATCGAAGGGCGTGCCGCTCACCGGCCGCAGTTCGCCGGTGGGAATCAGGCCGGCGCCCACGGCGGTGAATCGGTCCGCGTCGATCGTCACAACGTGCCGCAATACGTCGCCCGCGCCTTCGCCCGCCAGGTCGAAAAACGAGTGGTTGGTCAGGTTGACCACGGTCGGCCGGTCGGTCGAGGCGGTGTAGTCGATGCGCAGCTCGTTGGCGTCCGTGAGGGTGTACCGGACGGTTACGGCGAGGTTGCCGGGGAAACCCTCCTCGCCATCGCGGCTGAGATAGGTGAACTCGACCGCGGGCGGCGGGCCGGAGATCGCGCGGCCTTTCCAGACCGCCTTGTGGAACCCGCGAACGCCGCCGTGAAGTGAGTTCTCGCCGTTGTTGCGGGCCAGCGTGTAGGCGTGGCCGTCGAGCGTGAACGCCCCTCGCGCGATGCGGTTGGCGTACCGTCCCACGATCGCTCCGAAATACCGTTTGGTGTTGAGGTAGCCGTCGAAGGTATCGAACCCCAGAACGATGTCCGCGAAGACGCCGCGCCGGTCCGGCGACTTGAGAGATACCAGAATGGCGCCGAAATTGGTGACGCGCGCCTCCATGCCCTTGGCGTTGGCGAGGGTGTAAAGGTAGATGGGATCGCCACCGGGCGCCTGGCCCCACCGAACGGCGGCCGGCGGATTGGCCGCGCAAACGGTCGCGAGAAGCGCGGCCGCGAGCGCGGCGCGTGGAAAAAGGGGAGCCATGCTGGAACAGGGTAGCATGCGGGGCGGACCGGATGGCCCGCCCCGTACAGCGCTTTCTAGAAGAACAGCTTCAAGGCGAACTGCAAGACGCGCGGATCGTATGCGCTGGTGATCCGGCCGAAGGTGCCCGAGGAAACCGTCGCCACGGGATTCTGGAAATTCGGACGGTTCTCGGTGTTGAACGCCTCGGCGCGGAACTGGAGCCGAAAGCGTTCGGTGAAGACGAAGTCCTTGAACATCGACATATCGATGTCGAAGTACGCGGGCCCGCGCAGGGTGCCGCGTCCGACATTGCCGAACGTTCCAATGGTCGCGGCGGTGAAGGCCGCGGTGTTGAAATACTGTTGAACCTGGTTCACTCCCGAGGGACGCGCCGGATCGCCGACGATGTTCGCATAATCGTTGCCGATGCCGGATTCCGAGCGGTCCGTACCGCTGAGGAGGGTGAATGGCATGCCGCTATACAGGGTCGAGATAAGGTTGTACTTCCAGCCGTTCACCACGACGTTTTCCCAGCCGCTAACCTTCACCTTGGGAAGCGCATAAACGATGGAGAGGTTATAGCGGAATTTCTGATCGAAGTCCGCGGGTCCGCGGGCGCTGCGGAAGTTGAAGGGATTCGGCGGACCGGTGTTCCCCTCGGTCGCGCTAGAGGTATTGTCGATGGTCTTGCCCCACACCAGATTGGTCAGGACCGTCAGGCCGCCCGAAAAGCGCTTGGTCAGGTTGATCTGCAACGAGTCGAACTCGTCGTAGACGTAGGAACTGGCAAGCTCCACCGCTCCCAGGCCCGGATACAGCCGGCGCGAATTCTCGTTGCCGGTCGTCGATCCGGGGCCATAAATGGCGGGATTGAACTGCCGCGAACCCATGACGTTGGCGCCGTGATTGCCGACATACGCGAGCGATACGGCGATGTCGTTGTGGAATTGATGTTCCAGCGTGAGGTTCCAGTTCTGGGTGTAGCCGACTCTGGAGGCGGGATCGAGCACGCCGCCGGAAAGCGGAAGCACGAACTGATACGTGGAAAACTGGCTGGTCTGAATGTGCGGCCGCGGGAACGGATCGCCGCCGGGGAATCCCTGGTACGGATTATCGAAGCTCGGCGGACTCGGGATGCTCAGATACAGATCGGTCGGCTGCATGGCGTCCGTACGTTGATAGAGCAAGCCCTCGGGGAGGCTATAGAAGATGCCGTAACCCGCCCGGAGAATGGTCTTGTTATTGCCGGACAGATCGTAGGCAAAACCGATGCGCGGGGCGAAATCCTTCCAGTTCCGATTGAAGACCGACTTTGAGATTCCTTTTTCCCCGGGAAAGAGGATTCCGAGCGGCGCGTTGGGCGCGACGGTGGACTGGATGCCGGGGACGAATCCCACCAGCGAATTGTTATTGTCGACTGGAGGAAGCCAGGGTTCCCACCGCAGCCCCAGGTTGAAAGTCAATCGGTGAGTGACTTTCCAATCGTCCTGCACGAAGGCGTGGAAACGGTCCTCCCGCAGGAAGAACGTGCGGCCGTTGTCCTGGAAGAATTGCGACTCCACGCCGAGATAAGAATCCGCAATGGCGTTGCCGCTAAACTGGCCGTTGAAGGTGTTGTCGCCGGGAGTATAGGAGTAATCGTTGGCGTCGATGCGCGTCCGTTCGAATTCGGCTCCAAAGGTAATCTGGTGAGCTCCCACAATCTTGGTCGCGATGGCGCGGAAGACAAAGGACGTCGAATCCTGGCGCAGGGAACCGCCGGAGAAGATATCCACGAAACCCGAAATGTTGTCTCGAATTCCGGGGAATTGCGGCACGGCGGTTCCCAGCGGAACGTTCTGGCCGAAGCCCTGTAACGTTTGCAGACCGGGGTCGTCGGGAATCTGCGTACGCGCAAACCGGCCCGCGCTGGCATAGAAGGTGGCCGTGAACGTCGGACTGAAAATCTGGGTATCGCTCAACGTCGCCGACTGGTTGCGGAACAGATTCTCGGCGTAGAATCCGGTGGGCGCGCTGAACGGTCTCTGGAAATTGTCCTGGTCGTAGAAATAGCGGCCGCTGAAGTGATTGCTCGACTTGATCATGTGGTCGATCTTGATCAGATACTGAGTGTCGTCCAGATTCTGATTTTCGACGCCGACCCACTGCGTGCCGCTATTCGGCAAGGGAAGCAGGGCGTTGGCAACCTTCACCGAGACCGGATCCAGCCGGGCCGTCGGAATGATGTTATTGGGGAACGGCGCGCCGCCGTTGGCCGGGTCCGTAATCGCCTTGGGCAGGAGCGCCGAAAAATCGCCGGTGCGCTCCGCTGCCGTGGGCGTAGTGATCGAAACCGGACTCGGCGCCGAGCGGCGCTGCGTGTCCTGCGCGGAGAAGAAGAAGAACGTCCGGTTCTTCTTAATCGGCCCGCCGATCGTGCCGCCAAACTGGTTCTGATGGTATGGAGGCAGCTTCAAGGCGAAGTAATTCCTGCCGTCGAGATCGGTGTTCCGCAGGAACTCGAAAGCCGTGCCGTGCAGGCTGTTCGTGCCCGAGCGTGTCGACAACTGCACCAGCGCGCCCGCGCCGCCAAACTCCGCGCTGTAGTTGGACGATTGGATGGTGAACTCCTCCAGCGCGTCCGGGTCGGGCATGGTCGGTACGGAGTCGAAGAAACGATCGTTGTAGATCGTGCCGTCGAGCTGGAAATTGTTCTGCGTGGCGCGCAGTCCGTTGACCGTCAATCCGCGGTTGTCCTGCTGACCCGACTCCGTGCCTACGTCCGTAATGGCGGTTCCCGGGGTCAGAATGGTGAGCTGCAGCGCATTGCGCCCGTTCAACGGCAGATCCTGCATCTGCGCTTCAGTCACCGAAGCCTCGACACTCGAGGACGCGCTTTGCACCAGGGGAGCTTCGCCGGTGACGGTGACGGACTGGCTGGAATCGCCGACCTGCAACTGGATCTTCATATCCAAGGTCTGTCCCGTGACCAGCGCCACCTTGTCCGTCTTGTGCGTCCGGAAGCCCTGCTTGGTGAAGCTCAACTCGTACTGGCCGATAGGGAGGTCGGGCAGCTCGAAGATGCCGGAGGCATTGGTTTCCGTGGTGCGGCTGATACCGGTGTCCAGATTCTTGCAGGCGATGCCGGCGCCCGGCACCACCGCTCCGGTCGAATCGGTCACGGTACCCCCGATGCGCCCGGTTGCCTGGGCGAAGAGGACGCTGGCGAGGGCTGAAAAGCAGAAAACAAGAAACAGTCTGGAAGCGACGCTAACAAGGCGACGATGACGTGACATCATGGATCTCCTTACCCGCCCTAGCGGGCGAGCGGTTTTCGGCTGGGACCCGAAAGCTATAACCTGCCGTCCCCTAGGGCACGGTCAGACCACACGCCCGGACCATCGTCCGGGAAAAACCCGAATGGCGGCTGAGACACAGCCCACCACCGAAGCATTCAGCTTGAAGTATGATATACTACATATCTCAACGCCTGTCAAGCCCCACGGAAGGGCGGCAGGCTAAAATAGACATCCCCGATGAACCGCTCCCCGCTGCCGCTCGCCTCCCTGCCGGTCCTCGTTTTCGGGCTGGTTCTTTCCGCCCAGGACGCCGGCATGGTTCTGCGCACCTCCGTCGCCTACGGCGCCCTGAAGAACACTCTCCCACTCACCGGCGAACAGCGCCGTCAGGTCGATCAACTCGCCCGCGACGCTCAGCTAGCCAACCGGGCCGGCCAGTACGGCGATGCCCTCCGGTGCTTGTATCAGGGCATGGCGGCGATGCGCAACGCGCCGTGGACTCCGGCGCTGGAATTCGCTTCCTCGCTGCAGAGCAAGCTCGACCACGCCGTCGTGGAGCCGGGCGCCACGGTCGCCGTCACGCTGTCGCCCCTGTTTGCCGCCCCGCGCGCCGCGGGCATCAAACTGAGCGCGTCGCTCGTCCTGGTCCCCGTTAAAAACGATGGTCCCGCGCCCAAGCCTCTGGGCGCGCCGGCGGCCGTGGATCCCGCCGCCGTGCCTTTCACCACGCGCGTCGCGCTGCCCGAGACGCCGCTGGGCGATTACACCATCGAGGTCAGCCTGTCCGCCGATGGCAAAGCCCCGCCCGCCGCCGCGGGAGTCGCGTTCACCAAAAGCCTTCCCATCCACATCGACACCCTCGCGGAGCCGGTCCAACGCTTGCGCGCGCGCCTTCTCAAGGCCCCCGAGAAGAACGGCCTGGCCAGCGCCCAATACGCGGTAATCCGTTACCAACGCTCCGACGCCGGCGACCTCAATCCGGCCCGCGTGAATTTTCGCGAGGAGTTTGCCGCCGCCCACGCCATTCTCGACGCGCTCGAGGCCGGCAAGGACCCATTCGCGGGCCAGCGGGGCGACTTCCACCGGGCGTATCGTTCCGCCGTGGACGACACCCTGCAGCCGTACCGGCTCTTCATTCCCGAATCGCACGACGGATCCAAACCCACGCCGCTCCTGGTGGCTCTCCACGGCATGGGCGGCGACGAGAACAGCCTCTTCGACGCCGAAGCTTACGCCAATGGCCTTCTGAAGGTCCAAGCCGAGCGCGTCGGCTTCATCGTGGTCTGTCCCAAAGGACGCGACTCGGCGTCCATGTACCGGGGCGCCGCCGAGCGGGACGTCCTCGACGCCATGGCCGACGTAGAGCGGACGTACCGCATCGATTCCAGCCGAATCTATCTCATGGGCCACTCCATGGGCGCCTACGGCACCTGGAGCATCGCCATGGCGCATCCCGGCATCTTTGCCGCCCTCGGCCCCATTTCCGGCGGCGGCTCGCCCGCCGGCATGGCCCAGATCCGCCAGATTCCCGAGTATGTGGTCCACGGCGACGACGACCGCACGGTGTCTGTCACCCAATCGCGCACCATGGTGGAGGCGGGCAAGAAAGCTGGCGCCGACATCGTCTACGTGGAAGTCCCCGGCGGCAGCCACACCAGCGTCGCCGCTCCCGCCTTTGGCGCCATGCTGGACTTCTTCGCCAGGCAGCGGAAGCGCGCGGAGCCAAACGCGCGGTAAGGAGCTTGGCAGGCGAAAGCGCCTGCTAACAGCTTCTAACCCACGTGCCCCGCCGCGTGGGCGTCGGTGAAGAGCTTCGCCGGCGGCACCTTTTTCCAATCGTCCAGGAACATGGCCAAGCCGGCGTCGGTCATGGAGTGCCGGTACAGCGCCTGCAGCATGTCGAACGGCATGGTGGCCACATCGGCGCCCGCCAGCAGACAGTCGAGCACCTCCTTCACCGTGCGGATGCTGGCCGCCAGCACCTTGGTCTTGTACCCGTAGCGGTCGTAAATGGCGCGAATCTGCCGGACGAACACCATGCCGTCCTCGCCCGCCGCTTCCTTGCGGTGGATGAACGGGCTGATGTAGGTGGCGCCCGCCTTGGCCGCGAGAAAAGCTTGCGTCGCGCTGAAACAGAGCGTAACGTTGGTACGTATGTTTTCGGCGGAAAGCCGCTTTACGGCCTTCAGGCCTTCGATCATGACCGGCACCTTGACCACGGCGTTGGGATGGAAGCGCGCGATGGCGCGGCCCTCCGCCACAATGCCTTCGGCGTCCAGGCTGACGGTCTCCACGCTGATGGGGCCGTCGACAATCGAGAAGATTTCGCGCAGCACGTCCTCGAAAGGGCGCCCGGTGGCGGCGATGTGCGTGGGGTTGGTCGTGACTCCGTCCAGAATGCCCCAACCGGCGGCCGTCCGGATCTCGTCCACTTTTGCGGTGTCGATGAATAGTTGCATACAGGACGAGTATAACATCTGAAATATGATATGTTAGGTGGAACATGGCGTCTCTGAGCGGCGGCGCCGCTCCGGCCGGTGGCCGGCTGCCTGCCGTCTGGCGGCAATACCGTTGGCGCATCCTGGCGCTTCTGTTCCTGGTGACGGTGGTCAACTTCATCCACCGGCAGACGCTGTCGGTGGTGGCGCCGGTGCTGCGCGAGCAACTCCACCTTACCAATACCGACTATGGCCGCATCGTCTCGGCCTTCATGTTCGGCATGATGGTGGGCGAGTTTCCGGTGGGATGGCTGATGGACCGCATCGGGGTGCGCGACGGTTTTTCCCTCTCGGTGGGGTGGTGGTCGCTGGCGGCGGGGCTGCACACCTTCGCGCGCACGGTGTTACAGTTTTCGGCCGCGCGGTTCTGGATGGGCTCGGGAGAGTGCGGCAATTTCTCGGGTGGAATGAAGGTGGTTGCGGAATGGTTTCCGGCGCAGGAGCGGGCCTTCGCGGTGGGCGTGTTCAACGCCGGCGCCATGATCGGCTCGCTCATCACTCCGCCGCTCATCGTTTATATCACGCTGAATTTCGGCTGGCGCATGGCGTTTCTGGGTCCCAGCCTCCTGGGGTTCGTGTGGATCGTCCTGTGGCGCCGCATGTACCGCCCGCTGCGCTGTCACCCGCGCGTGAGCCAGGCGGAGCGGGAGTACATCCTCGCCGGCCTGCCGCGGGTGGGGCCTCCTCCGGCCAACCGCGAACTGCTGCGCCACCGTCCGGCGTGGGGCCTGATTCTCTGCCGGCTGCTGGTCGGCCCGGTGATTCAGTTCTACTGGTTCTGGATGCCGGCGTATCTATACCAGGCGCGCGGACTGAGCCTGGCGGCGATCGGGATGTTCACCTGGATTCCGTACCTGTTCGGCGACCTGGGCAGCGTGGGCGGCGGCTGGGTGGCGGGGTATCTGATGCGCCGCGGAATGAGCCTGCCGGCCGCGCGCCTCGGGACCATGTGGGCCGGCGCGGCCTGTTGCGCGCTCAGCGTCTGCGTGACGCTGGCGCCCTCGGTGGCCACCGCCATGGGGCTGATTTGCCTGGTGATGCTCGGCCACACGGCGCTCTCGGCGAATATGTTCGCGGCCATTTCCGATATTTTTCCGGAGGGCGCGGTGGGCCGGGTCACCGGCCTCACCGGCATCGCCGGAGGCGTCAGCGGCCTTCTGTTTCCCCTGCTCACCGGCTACCTGGTGGACAAACTGTCGTTCGCTCCGGTGTTCGTCATCGCCGGGATGTTGGCCGGCGCCGGGGTGTTGTGCCTGTCGCTGCTGGGCGGCGGTTTCCGCCGGCTGGCAATTTAGAGTCTGAAATTGTACGCTGGGAGGAAAGTGACATGAAGAAGATTGACATACCCAGCAATCTCACCACGCTGGCCTATAACACGATCCGGGAATACATCCTCCAGGGTCGGCTCGACGAGAATTCGCGGTTGACCGAGGATTTTCTCTCCAACCAACTGGGCATCAGCAAATCCCCCGTTCGCGAGGCCCTCAACCGCCTGGAGGCCGAGGGTCTGATTCACATCGAGCCGCGCAAAGGCGCTTACCTGAGACGGTTCACGGCGGTCGAGATCAACGAGCTGTACGACATTCGGGAGGCGCTGGAAGTCCACGTGGTCCGCACCGCCAATGTCACGCCGGCGCTATTGGCGGACCTCCGCCAGAGCCTCAAACGTCAGCGCACGATGCTCAAGATCAACGACAAGGCGCGCTATATTCAGGAGGACGTCCGCTTCCACTCCCTGCTGGCCCAGGCCACCGGCAACGGACGTCTCTGCTCGGTGCTGGCCAACATCCAGAACCAGATCTGGCTGTCGCGCCGCAAGACCTACGACCTTTCGAGCACCACCGCCCCCGATTTCCACGATGCCATCGTCAAGGCGCTCGAGCAGGGCTCCGTCGACGGCGCCGAACGCGCCATGCGCGAGCACATTCGCACCGTGCGCCAGCGGCTGCTGCAGTTCATGGAAGATCAGCAACCGGTGGGCATAGCCGGCTGATCGCGCCGTCGCCTGCCCCGCGGTTCCGTGTGGGATGGCAAACCGGCCCTTGACGGCCCGTACGCCGTAAGATATCATATACCATTCGGCCGGAAACGCCGCGAGCCTCAGGGACCGTGGCCGGCGCGCCTTCGGGCGGCGGCCAAGCCATTTTTCCAAGGAGAACGCATGGACATTCACTTTGTGGTGCACAACGAGAACGACTCGGTCGGGGTCGTAGTCGTCGAAGGCGTGAAGGCCGGCGATCGGCTCAACGGTTGGATCATGGACCAGGACCGGATCATCGCCCAACAGGCGGCCGGCGACATCCCCATCGGGCACAAACTCGCCATCAAGCCCCTGCGGGAGAAGGACACCGCCATCAAGTACGGCGTCGACATCGGCCGCGTGGTCGCGCCGATTCAGCCCGGCGAGCACGTTCACGTGCATAACTTGAAGACCAAGCGTTGGTAGAGCGGAGGAACACGAACGTGGCTATCGATCTGAGCAACACAAGCTTTTGGGGTTACCGCCGGGAAAACGGGCGCGCCGGTGTGCGCAACCACGTGGTCATCCTGCCGGTGGACGATCTGTCCAATGCCGCCTGCGAGTCCGTCGCTAACAATATCAAGGGTGCGATGGCCTTGCCGCATCCTTATGGACGGCTGCAGTTCGGCGCGGATTTGGACTTGCATTTCCGCACGCTCATCGGCGCCGGATCGAATCCCAACGTGGCCGCCGTGGTGGTGATCGGGATCGAGGACGGCTGGGCCCGGAAGGTGGCGGATGGCATCGCCGCCACGGGCAAGCCGGTAGCTTCCTTCGGCATCGAGCTGCACGGCGACATCGACACCGTGGCGCGGGCTTCGCGCGCCGCCAAGGAATTCGTCCAGGGAGCTTCCGCGTTGCGCCGCGTGGAGTGTCCGCTGAAGGACCTGTGGGTATCCACCAAGTGCGGCGAATCGGACACCACCTCCGGCTGCGCCGGCAATCCCAGCGTCGGCAATGCCTACGACAAGCTTTACGAGCGCGGCCTGACGCTGGTCTTCGGCGAAACCACCGAGATCACCGGCGGCGAGCACCTGGTGGCCCAGCGCTGCCGCACTCCCCAGATCGCCGCCCAGTTCATGGCCATGTTCAACCGCTACCAGGACCTGATCAATCGCCACAAGACCAGCGATCTTTCGGATTCTCAACCCACCAAGGGCAACATCGCGGGCGGCCTCACCACCATCGAGGAAAAGGCCCTCGGCAACATTCAGAAGATCGGAAAGAAGTGCGTTGTGGACGGCGTGCTCGACAAGGCCGAAACGCCCACCGGCCCGGGCTTGTGGTTCATGGATTCCTCGTCCGCCGCCGCCGAAATGGTGACGCTGGTGGCCGCCGCCGGCTTCGTGGTGCTCTTTTTCCCCACCGGCCAGTGCAACGTGGTCGGCAACCCCATCCTGCCGGTGATCAAGATTTGCGGCAACCCGCGCACGGTGCGCACCATGAAAGAGCACATCGACGTGGACGTGACCGGCCTGCTGCGGCGCGAAATCAACATGGACCAGGCCGGCGACCTGCTGCTGGAGTGCATGCTCTCGACGGCCAACGGCCGGCTCACCAATGCCGAAGTCCTGGGACATCGCGAGTTCGTGCTCACGCGGCTGTACGAAAGCGCTTAAGCTGGCTAGGAGGTGTCTATCGCTACCGTATCGATTGAAACGCTCGCGGACGAGATGTACAAGATGGTCGCCGAGTGCGCCGGCAAGCGGAATCTGAAGGCCGGCGACCTGACCAAGGCCATGATTGCGCGCCACCCAGAGGCCAACTGCGGCAAGGACGATTGCCGCCAGGCGATCCGCATCCTGATCGACTCCGGGCGCTGCATCTACAGCTATCTGGGCGGGTCGTATATCCAACTTCCCCAATCGGGCGAGCCGCAATAGCCCGCGCATCGTGATCGCCGGGCTGTGCGGCGATTCCGGGAAGACTCTGGTTTCGCTCGCCACCATTCTGCTGGCCCGCCGCGCCGGCGTACCCGTCCGCGCGTTCAAGAAGGGCCCCGACTACATCGACCCGGCGTGGCTCGGCTGGGCCTGCGGGCGGCCCGCGCGTAACCTCGATACCTTCCTCATGGGCTTCGATGGCGCGGCGGACTCCTTCGCACGCCACGCCGGCCCCGAGGGGCTGAACCTGATCGAAGGCAACCGCGGCCTGTTCGACGGCGTGGATGCACGCGGCACGCATAGCACCGCGGCCCTGGCGCGCGCGCTGGGGGCGCCGGTCATCCTGGTGGTGGACGCCGCCAAGGTCACGCGCACGGCGGCGGCAACCGTTCTGGGATGCCGGATGCTGGACCCGGAGTTGCGAATCGCCGGCGTGGTCCTCAACCGCGTGGCCGGCGAGAGGCACCGGGCGGTGCTGCGCGACGCCATCGAAGAGGTGTGCGGCATTCCGGTTGTGGGCGCGCTCGCGAGGAGCGATGTCAGCCTTCTCCCCAGCCGCCACCTGGGCCTCGTCACCCCGCAAGAGTGCGGCGGCATCGTGGAGCTCGAGCGCGAGATCGTGGAGTTCGCCGACGGCCGTTTGGACCTGGAGGCCATTCTGAACATCGCCGCCGGCGTTCCGGCGCCCGCCCCGGCGGCCGCGGTTCCCGCCGCCCGCGATGGCGCGCGCGTGCCCATCGGCTACCTGAACGATGTGGCCTTCAGCTTCTACTACCCCGAGAATCTGGAGGCTCTAGAGGCAGCCGGCGCGGATTTGGTCCGGATTTCTTCGCTCCTGCCCAACGCGCTGCCCCGCGGCCTGCGCGCCCTCTACATCGGCGGCGGTTTCCCGGAGACCTACGGATCTGTGCTCTCCGCCAACACCGAGCTGCTCGGCAGCATTCGCATTGCGGCCGCGGCCGGGCTGCCGATTTGGGCCGAATGCGGCGGGTTGATGGCGCTCGCGCGCGCCATCCGTTGGCGCGGCGACCGATGGCCCATGGCCGGCGTGCTGCCCTTCGAGGTGGACGTGCTCGCCCGCCCGCAGGGCCACGGGTACACCACCTTGCGCGTAGACCGTCCCAACCACTTCTTGCCCGAGGGCACCGAGCTCCGCGGCCACGAGTTCCACTACTCACGCATCGCCGCGGGCGAGCGGCCCGCGACTGCCTGCGCGGTGCTGCGCGGCGCCGGGTGCTACGACGGCCGCGACGGCGTGATCGCCGGCAACGTCTGGGCGGGCTACACCCACTTGCACGCCACCGGGACGCCGCAGTGGGCGTCCGCGCTGGTGCGGGCGGCGCGGGATTACATGACGTGAAAGGTATCTATATGCTGCTCTCCTGTCTCGCGTACCTGGCCGGCGCCGTCTTTCTGGCCGGCAGCGCCCTCCGCGCGGCCAAGTACGCCCGCACGCCGGTTCCCCTGCGCTGGGAACTGTATCCGATTCCGCCCGGGGCGGCGGGCCAGATCCGCTATACGCTGGCGGAAATCCTGCTGCTGCGTGGGGTATGGGCGCACAACCGCAAGCTGTGGTTCCGCACGTACCCGTTCCACACTGGAATCTACCTGTGCGCGCTGGCCGTGGCGTCGCTGGCGGCCGGAGTCGAGTGGTTCACCGAGGCCGCGGCGCTGGCCGGGCTGGCTCTGCTGCTGGCGGGGTCCTGCGCGCTGCTGGCCGCGCGCCTGTCCGACCCCTCGCTGAAACCCTACACCAGCCCGGCGGACCTCTTCAACCTGGGCTGGTTCGCGGCCGCGGCCGCATTGCCGCTGGCGGCGTTCGCGCTAGAGGGCGCAGCCCCGGCGTCCGTCTGGCGGGCCGTTCTCAGGTTCCATCCGGTGCCGCCGCTGGCGGGCGCGGGCGTGGCCCTGGCGGCGCTGCTGGCCGCCTACATCCCGTTCACTCACATGGCGCACTTCGTGGCCAAATATTTCGCGTACCACAACGTCCGCTGGGACGATCGTCCGAACCCCGCCGTCGCCGCGCAATTGCTCTACACGCCGCACTGGTCCGCCTCGCACATCGGCGCCCGTGACGCGCAGACGTGGGCCGACGTGGCCACGGCCAATCCACCCCAGGAGAAGAAACCGTGAGTCCCGATCGCTACTCCGCCCTCGCGCTGCCGCAGCCGAAATCGCCGGAGGAAGAGCGCGAACTCGTGGACGCGTTCCGCCGCGGCCTGGAAAAGCTCTTCCGCCGCGCGGACAATTGGACCTTCCTTCGCCCGCTGCTGATCAGTATCGAGCACTGCGTGCGCTGCCAGACCTGTTCGGAGGCGTGCCACATCTTCACCGGCAGCGGCCGGCAGGAGATCTACCGGCCCACCTACCGCTCCGAGATCCTGCGCCGCCTCTACTTCAAGTACGTCCGGCACAGCCGCTGGCAGGGCGCGGTGGAGCTCAACTGGAAGACGGTTTGCGAACTGGCCGAACTGGCCTACCGCTGCAACCTGTGCCGCCGTTGCGCGCAGGCCTGCCCCATAGGCGCCGATAACGGCCTGGTGGCGCACGAGCTTCGCAAATTGTTCAGCCAGGAAATGGGCATCGCGCCCAAGGAGCTGCACGCCGCGGGTTCGCTGGTGCAACTCCGCACCGGCTCCTCCACCGGCATGAACCCCGCCGGCGCGCGCGACAGTTTCGACTTCATCGACCAGGAGATGACCGAGAAGACCGGCATCCCCATCAAGACGCCGTGGGACGTCGAGGGCGCCGACGTGCTCCTGATCCATAACGCCGGCGAGGTGCTCTCCTGGCCCGAGAACCCCGGCGCCTTCGCCGTCATGTTGACCGCCGCAGGGGTGAGCTGGACGCTGTCGTCCGATCTGACCGCCTACGATGCCGTCAACTACGGCCTGTGGTACGACGATGTGCAGTTCGCACGCGTGGCCCTGCGGCAGATCGAGGCCGCCCGCAAGCTCAAGGTGAAGCGCATCGTGATCGGCGAGTGCGGCCACGCCCACAAAGCCCTCACCGTGATCGCCGACCGCCTCCTGCCCAGCGGCCTCAACCTCCCGCGCGAGAGCTCCATGACCCTGATGCGCGACCTGGTGCTAAGCGGCCGTCTCCCCGTGGACCCCGCTCGCAACTCATTTCCCGTGACCTTGCACGACCCCTGCAACATGGCGCGCTTGATGGGCATTACCGAGGCGCAGCGCGAAGTGCTCCGCGCCGTCTGCCCGGACATCCGCGAGATGTTTCCCAACCGCACCGACAACTACTGCTGCGGCGGCGGCAGCGGTTTCGCCCTGATGAGCGGCAGGAGCTTCCTCGACTGGCGGCTGCAAGTTGCCGGAGCCAGGAAGATGGAGCAGGTGCTGGCCGCGTTCGAAGGCTGCATGGACCCGTCCATCGATAAATACATCTGCGCGCCGTGCAGCAATTGTAAGGGGCAGTTCCGCGATCTGCTGGCGCAGCGCGGGTTGTGGAAGAGCAACCGGATTTTCTATGGAGGGCTGGCGGAGTTGGTGGTCAACGCCATGCGCGATGTGAAGCCGGGGTTCATCGAGTGGGAATGGCGATGAGGGGGCGAGTGGCGGGTCTGGAGCGCGGGCCGGGTCGTTGGTATCATCGGAGAGGACACTTCCCATGCGGTTCGAGCGAATCACGGTTGACCCCGTCGTGGCTGCTGGCAAGCCCCGCATACGCCATCTGCGCTTCCCGGTATCGCGGCTGCTCGGTCTGCTGGCGGCCCGGGAGACCAGGGAGTCGATTTTGACCGCCTATCCCCACCCTGGAGGAGGCGGACATCGACGAAGCCTCACGCTATGCGGCCTGCCTTTCGGAAGACGAGACCATTGAGCTGAGCCGGTGAAGTTCTTGGTGGGCATGCCGCTATCGCCGGACCTGGCGCAGTGGCTGCGAGCCGAGGGCCATGGCAAGCTGCCGTCCCAAGCTGATCTTGCACGAGAGACGGGACTGCTGCCTGCTTTTCGCTGTGATAAACTACACACGTCGAGAGTGTCGGCTGATCCAAGGCAAGTCTGGCCCAGATGTGCTCGACCAAAGGGTGTGAATGCTTGGTTTAATTCGGCCAGACCCCAACTGGTGTCCTCGACCGACGACCCTTCGGCGCGTTCAAGGAGGCTTCCGATATGAATCTGACCCCGCCGGCACAGGTTCGCGAACCCAGCGCTGCAGTGATCGCCGTGATCTCGGCGCTAATTCTACTGACGTCATCTGCCTGTCAACGCAATACTGCGCCAACTACCAGAAAGGTCACGATCGCCCAGTACGGGGACGTCTTTCTATACGCACCGATCTACATTGCCAAGGAAGCAGGCTTTTTCGCCAAAAGGGGACTTGACGTTTCTCTCGCGAGCACCGGCGGAGACGACAAGACGTGGGCCGCGGTTATCAGCGGTAGCGCCAGCTTTGGCGTCGCCGATCCTACGTTTGTCGCGATTTCTGAGACCCGCCGTCAGCCCGGCCGAGTGATCGCCTCGATAGTAAATGGTGTCCCGTTCTGGGGCATCACCCTAAGGCAGTCCATACCCCCGTTCAAGACTCCAAGGGACCTCGACAATTACACTGTCGCCACCTTCCCGTCACCTTCTACTGCATTCACGCTCCAGCGCCGGATGTTCCTCCAGGCGGGCCTGGCTCCGAAGATTCATGAAGGAGCGATTGGAACCCTACTCGCGATGCTGCATACCGGTCAAACCGACATCGCGCTCGAACTTGAGCCCAACGTATCGCAGGCTGAGCTGGAGGGGGCCCATATTGTCTACTCAATGCAAGAGATCTACGGAGACTTCGCCATCACAGGGCTTACCGCTACCCCTGAGCTCCTCGCACGCGACCCGGAGCTCGCACGCAACGTGGTCTGCGGGGTGCAGATGGCGCTCGACTACGCTAGACGGCAGCCTGATGCGTCGCTGAAGATTCTCCAGCAGAGATTCCCTGAGGTAAAGCCCGAAATCGCGAAATCGGCTCTCTCGCGCCTCCTGGAAGCGGGAGTCATCCCAAGGGATGCAGTTCTTCAAAAATCCGCCTGGGACAAGGCAATCGCCCTCAGGACGGAGGTCGGTGACCTGAAGTCCGCGAAGGCCATGTCATCGTATGTCGATAATCAGTTTTCCAGTTGGGCTCAAACCAACTGCCACGTACAATAGCAAGCCACTTTTTTCGTCAAGGCCAGCCCCAAGCGAACCTCCAGGAGGACGAGAGCATGTCGAAGACAGCCCGAATGACGTCAGGCCGCGGCACAAAGATCGTGGTGATGACAAAACACTTTCTGTACCTTCCTCTCTACTACGCTCACTACCGAAACTACTTTGGCTTCCTCCCAGCCACACACCACATTGACAAGATCGTGCAATCACGCGACCAGACAGATCTTTCCGCCTTCGAGATGCTGATGGACACAACGTCTGAAGAGAACAGGGACATCGATTTCGCTGTAGCCGACCCAACCTGCATCCTTGACCACCCTCGCGGCGCAGGGCCTGCCCCCATTGTCCTTGCAGAGTTGATTAGCAACACCGCATTTTGGGCGATCGACAGACGATCGAGGGCCATGCAGCTCGTGAAGGAAATCGGCCAGTTTGACAACATCATCTCGTTCCACCCGGGGACCACCTCATACGGCATCGCGTCCCGGATCTACCGTGATGCTGGTAGGCCCGACGCGCTGAAGAGGTCCATCAGGAAGGTGGATCCGGGTAAGGAGTTGATCGCCCTGAAGAAGAGCGAGAAGAACACGATTGCCCTTTCCCCAGATATCTTAGGCATCGATGACCTAGTTTCCACGAACACCGACTTCAACATAGATTTCATCTTTGCCAATTCCCCTGAATACACTAGCGTTTTGATCACAGGCCTGCTGTCACGAACAGATGTAGTTGATGAGAAGCACGCTCTTATAGTTGGCCTGTTGAAGGCGCTACACCAGTCCATAAAACTCATTCGGCAGCGAATGCCTGATGTTATTGACTTCGCAAACAGCACGTTCGAATCTTCCGGCATTGAGAATGTGATGCGTACTCTAAACCGTATAGATGAAGCACACATTTTCCCCGCGTCAGTTGAGGTCGATCAAGTACACTGGATAAACGCCGCCCGAGTGGCCGGCGATGCGAAAGGCACACCGTGGAACGATGCCTCCCACGCAACGGCCATGAATACCTATGACAAGGCGATCCAGCCGTACTGCCATCTGGCCAAGTCTGCTGTGTCCGAGATTGAATCTCGACTCGCAAGGGCCCTCGAACTAGCACCGGTGACCGCGTCACTCGTGAGTAGACTGAGGGCGCCGATTTTTTGCTCCATCGTGGCGATACTCGCTGCCAACCTTCTGCACTGGTCTGCGCCGTGGGTGTTCTTGCTGATCTTCGCGTGGGGAACAACAGCCTCACACCTCTTCGGCTTCGTCCCTCGCTCGAAGGTGTGGTTTTTGCACTGGGTAGTTCTGCTAGCATTCTATTGTGTGTTCGCAGGATTCGTTACCTACGGATGGGACAAAGGCATAGCGATTGGAATCCTGGTAGCCTTAGCGCTGATGGAGATGACGTTCATTTACAATGAATCGCAAAAGAGGTAGCCGAGAACATCTTTGAAAGACGAAATTGACATAATCGCTCAGAACGTGGGAAAGGTATTTCGAAATGGGGATACGTCCGTCAATGCGATTGACTCCGTGAGTCTTTCGGTCCAACGAGGGCGGTTTTTGTCCATTGTTGGACCAAGCGGATGCGGAAAGACCACTCTCCTTCGAATCTTGGCCAAATTGCTTGAGCCTACGACTGGCAGCGTGGAACTGGCCTTAGATAGAGTCAAGTCGGGAGTGGCATACATTCCCCAGGCGGCCATGTTGCTCCCGTGGAGGACGCTGCTTCAAAATGCGGCGCTCGGTAGCGAGTTGAAAGGTTCTCTGAATAAGGCCCGTATCGACAGGATTGAGGAACAAATCGAGCATTACGGGCTCGGTGGTTTCGAGCGGAGTTTGCCAGCGGAGCTTTCAGGGGGCATGGCCCAAAGAGTGGCCGTGGTTCGCGCTTTAGAAAGCCGTCCGCACATTCTCTTTTGTGATGAGCCGTTCTCGGCAGTCGATTTTGTAACACGGTTGAGCTTGAACACAAAATTTAAGTATTTGTGTAGCATCCAGGGCATCACCGTAGTCTTCGTAACTCACAATATTGAAGAGGCAATCTTCCTCGGCGACGAAGTCGCGGTTTTGAGCGGTCGACCGTCACGGATCGTGCAGACCTACGAGCCCCACCTCTCGATTGCCAACGAGGATGCAGTGGAATGCCGGAAGTCACCTGAATTTGCGGAGCTGTTTATCCAGATTTGGAAGGACCTGAAAGGCGGTCATGGCAACTCGTAGAGCGGTCTTGCCTCTCCAACTATTGGTTTGTGGGCTCGCCGCACTTGCTTGGGAAGTCGCTGGGCGTACCTCCACGAGCGTGTTTTTCGAGATCGGCACTCCTTCTTCCGTTCTGTTTGAATTTAGAAGACTGCTTTCCGAGGGTTTTCTCGGACACTTTGCGACAACCGGCAGCGAAGCCCTCACAGGGCTCGCAATCGGGACCTTTTTGGGGGCATCCGCCGGCTTGGGTCTCTGGTATTCAGAGAAAGCAGCCGGTGTGGCAAGGCCTTTCATTATCGCTCTCGGCACTCTGCCCGTCTTTGCATTTGCACCACTGATGATAGTCTGGTTTGGCATTGGCTGGTGGATGAAAGTCGCCCTTGCGGCCTTTTCCACTATTTTCGTCGCCTTTAACCAGGCCTATCGAGGTGCCACGCTCGTTTCCACGGAATACGTGGAGGTCCTACGGGGAATGGATGCTACACGTCACCAGATCTTCCTGAAGGTGATCGTTCCCGGCTCCCTGGACTGGGTGCTGAGTTCAATGCGTCTTAATGTGGGGTTTGGCCTCCTTGGTGCCTTCATTGGTGAGTTCATCGCTGCTGAACGAGGCCTTGGATATCTAATTCTTCGTGCCAGTGGGCTGTACAACATCCCACGGGCTTTTGCCGCCGCCTTCGGCATTACCTGTCTTGCTCTCATCCTGGATGGCTGTGCAAGGTACATCGAGCGACACAGGCACACTCTCGTGCAAATCCTCAGCGTCCCGCATATCATCTGGAATCGCTGAGGGACGCTCTTGGCGGTTCGTGCCTCTCCAAAACGTGTGTACGTCGCGGCTTGGGAAATGAACCGCCGCCTCGGGAGCTGAACTTCCACGAACTGAGCGCGTTAGCCCATTGGAGGCTGGATAT